>JMBX01000182.1_pt1 | contig 16998 bp, 21 predicted proteins | sample 616521 | NCBI WGS metagenome assembly JMBX01 (sample SAMN02727906, study PRJNA239997) | anaerobic digester metagenome | biome: anaerobic digester; isolation source: mesophilic anaerobic digester inoculated with municipal waste water sludge... | place: Germany: Bielefeld University, CeBiTec ...
TGCTACCGAATACAGCAAGAGGTATCATCCCTGCGGCAAGTACAATTCCGACAGCAATAGCCCAAAACAGAAACGCAATATCAAGAGGTTCTTTTATCGCTGTTCTAAAGCGCACTATGGACAAAGCTCCAACCATTCCTAACGATAAAACTACATTACTTGTAACGGCAAGAATGACAAGCGTAGTAATCATCGTAAGTGCGATTAAAGTTACTCCAAAACTTGAGGAATACATAACACCTTTAAATGTTTTCTTATAAACAAGAAAGATGTATATGCCGATTCCAAAAGCCAATGCGAGTGCAAGTACCATGTCTAATATGCTGACACTTGTAAAGTTTTCTAAAAAGCTTGATTTAAAAATATCGTCGAATGTCATTTTCTTTTTTTTCCTTTTTATGTTTTTAAAATAATTAGCCATATATGCGACACATCGCATACTTTGAACACGCAGACGCCCTGCGACCATCCAATTGCAAGAGCATAACAATATGGTCAGGAATGAACTGGTCATACTTCACTTCCAGGATAACTAATCCAGCTTCCGTTTTAAGTAATGGCAATTCATCGGATAGGAATCCAGTAGAAAAGAGACCTGTTCTGATATCTCTGTCAAATGTCACACGAACATTCCCGACTGAATAAGTAAATGGTTCTCGTATATATTCAACAATCGTTTTTGGTCGAAGTTGTTCGTACTTGGTTTTGGCGTAAAGTTCTTGAACTAAATCACGCTTATCGAACGCCATCCAGTCAAAATCATTTTTTTGAATAAACTCAATTTCTTCACGTGTGAGTCGGCATGATTGTTTATAACAAAGACCATTCTTTTTACTCTTTTTTTTCAAGCAGATAATAATCTTTTGTTCCAATGTAACGTCTTAGTCGGAATTTTTCGCGTCTATTTATCCCATTAATCTTTTCGCGTAAAGCTTTATCTTTAGGTGTATCGAAATATAAACTCCTGACAATATATTCACCGTTCTTATCAGAATGGATATCTCTTTGCATTATTGCTTCTAAACGTCCCCCCCTTAAAAGAAAATAATCCATGTTATTTATGCGATGTTTATATTCGTGTCTGGGTTGGATTTGCATTTCATCTCCTTTAACTCGTATTAATGGAGATTGTAGTTTGCAATTCTTTAATATTCTTTTAATACGTCAGGCGATTTTTGTTTCATGTAAAGAATTATTATTCTTGTGAAACAATATTCAAAAGAGTTGGAACTTATGCTATTTTTAGTCTTACTGTAAAAGTAGTCGTTTCATCGTTGCTGTCAACAAATATGTCCCCCCCATCAGATCTGTCTACTATTGTTTTTGCAATGGATAAACCTAAACCAAAACCGCCCGTCTCATGGGATCTGGAAGCATCAGGGCGATAGAATCTCTCAAATATATTCTTCATTTCGTCCGAAGGAATACGTTTTCCTGTATTAATGACCCGTATTACAGCTTTCCCTCTTTCTTTTGAAAGTGAAAACCATACCTTACCATTATTTGAAGCGTACTTTCCAGCGTTATCCAATAAGATATAAAGGACTTGTGTAATTTTCTCGCTATCACCTGGAATGAATACATCCTCATCAATATTGGTTTCCATTTGGATTTCATTCTCATAAAGTACAGCTTCCATAGATGCACATGCAGTCTCGCATGCTTGACTAAGGTTAAATGGTGTATCGTGATCATATTCTACAATTTCCGCTTTAGCTAAGTAGAGTAAATCATCCACTAATTTTGTTGAACGTTTTAATTCAGCACGAATATATCCGAACCACTCCTTTTGACTTTCAACAGTTTCGCGAGGGCTTGATTGTATTGCATCAATATTCGCGCTTATTACAGCAAGAGGCGTTTTAAATTCATGAGAGGCATCAGCAACAAATTGTCTTTGTTTATTGTAACTATCTTCAATTGGCTGAACTGCTTTGTCAGCAAAACGATAACTAAAAATAAAATGACGAGTAAAACTAACAATCCTGTAATTGCAAGTGTTAATAACAGAGTTCTAATTGTATTCGTATTATTCGTTACATCCAGAAAAGCAATCTTTTGATGCTGAAATCCATCTAACGGAAAGTCTGATTTTAAATATGCCCATTTTCTTCCTTCAAGTGTAATTTTCCCAGTAGATTTTGAACCAGTTTTTCAAGTGCTTCAATGTAAACACTATCCTCAAAGTCGAGATAACTGTTTACAAATTCAATATTCTCATTTTGGACTAACATTACAAAAGAAACGCGATATCCCGGGCTGAAACGTTCAGGTGCAGGAATGAAAATATTCATATCTCCAGTAAATGGATTTTCGGGTACGAAAGGCATGTTTATCATCACTTGCAGTTCCCGATTATGTTCCCGTTCTATATTGCTATACGTTACGAAATAAATAAAGATAATGCTAATAAAATGACAACAGAAATGCTAATCATATTGAAAAGTAACATGCGATTTCTAAGTTTTTTAAACATTTCCATCATCCCCCCCTTCGCTTAAAGTCAGCATGTATCCAGCCCCCCCATATATTGTTTTAATTCTAACGATGGATGAAATCAATTTCAATTTTTTTTCGTAGAAAGGCGATTTGTACATGTACATGCGTATCAACTGCTTCAGTGTCCCAACCCCCCCACAACTTTTCTATTATTGAGCTTTTTGTAATAACGCGTCCCTTATTCTCTAAAAGCAATTCCAAGATTTGACTTTCCTTCAAAGTCAAATGAAACTCTTTCCCATTTCCACATAAATCAAGCGTATTGTAATTAAACTCAATATCGCCATAACTGATAACACTCCCTGTCATAAGCTGACCTTTTCGACGCCCTAAAGCACGCAATCGTGCCAAAAGTTCTTCTGTTTCGAATGGTTTTGATAAATAATCGTCTGCGCCACTGTCTAATCCGATGACTTTATCTTCTGTTTCACCTTTTGCAGTTAATAATATGACGGGTGTTTCAACCCCCTCTTCGCGAATTTGTTTCAGTATAGATATTCCATTTATTTTTGGCAGCATAATATCAAGAATAATGATGTCGTAATTTCCATATAATGCGAGATCCAGACCGTTTTCGCCATCATAAGCCAAATCCACAGTGTAGTTATTCTTCTTAAGCACCTGTGTTACAGCTAATGCCATGTATTTCTCATCCTCGACATATAATATTTTCATATCTAGTCACCTGAATTAATATTTTGCATATTCATTTCCTAATTATTAGCAACAAACCTTTATTTTACATTTAATTTAACCCATTTTGTTTTAACAAAAAGCCACCATCAATGCTAAATTGTTTGGTGGCTTCCGTTTGTGGAGATGGCGGGAGTCGAACCCGCGTCCGAAAGATTAGACTCTCGAATCTCTACGAGCGTAGTTAGCTATTTCATTTAACCTGATGCAATCTAACTAACAGAATAAACATCAGACGATCCGCTTGGACCCGAAAGCCCTCTTAGGATTATCTCACGGAAAGATAATCAGCAATCTGACTTTTATGACATCTTTACCGCGACCGGTCAGATAAACGGTCTCGGGAGACGTGATCTCATCTCTGGAGATCAGCCACCTTTGGTTCTCGCTTATGCAGCGAGGGGGGGAAGGGTAGCGTAGGATGTGCGATTGGCACTTATTGTTTTGTACTGATTTTACGAGTTCGGCACCTCTCGGCTCGCAATCCGGAACCAGCCTCTCCCGTCGAGACCTGGCATCCCCTTGCTCGGCTATTATACAACATTATCAGACAAAACAAAAATCCCCTCGTTCTGAGGGGGGGATTTTTTTAGTGATTATTCAAAATTTTTATTGTTCTGCAGGAGCAAGTTGTTCCAGCTGCTCAGCAAGGATTGCATTTGCAGTTTCATTCAAAGCGGTCATGATTGCAGTAACATCACTTGTTGGGTCTTCAATGATGGCAGCCATGGCATTGTTCATTTCCGTTCGGATAGGATCGTAGCCAGGAACTGCGGGTTCAAAAGCACCATATTGAATTAATTCCCAAGCAGTCTTGTAGGGGGGGATAGGTCTCAAAGAAATCAGTCATTTGATCGGCAACGCTCTTGCGTACAGGGAAGTATTGGGTTTCTTGGGCCCAATAAACCTGAACATCAGGGCTGGTGTAGTATTTCAAGAAGATCCAGGCTGCAAGTTCGCGTTCGGGGGGGTTGATTTGGGAATGCTAACGCTGGCGCCATAGATGTTTTGTTTAATCTTGCCAGTGTTGGGAACAGGACCCACATTCCATTCCATTTCGCCAACGCCTTCTGCGATTGCCTGGGGGGGATAATAAACACCCAAACCAGAGCTTGATGCGACAGTGAAGAGGGATTTACCAGCACCAAATTGAACCTGATCATTGTAGCCATCAACGATGCGCACACAACCATCTTTGGCGAGGCTTTGCAGGAATGTCATCGCAGCAATAGCTTCTTTGCTGTCGAAGGTAAATTGGTTTGTTTTGGCGTTGTAAATATCACCACCGAATGCAAAGACCCAGCTGGCCATATTTGAAGCGTCATAGCGCATTGCCATACCAATAGGTTCTGCATCGCCAGTTCCCTTGGAGAAGGGTTGATTAACAGCTTTACAAGCCATTTCTTTAAATTCTTCTGGGGGTCTTGGGTGCAGCATCGTAGCCCATTTCCTTAAGCCAGGAAAGGTTGTAATACATAACTTCCATTGAGCGGTTGGGTGGAATACCTAAGCGTTGGTTGTCATACAAGGAGTAGACATCCTGAGCAAAGAAAGCTTCCATGTAGTCTTTCTGGTCCGCTTTGCTAAGACCGAATGTTGGGTCATTGATGATGGTGTTCATATCGAAAATGGCATCAGCAAGTTGGTACATAGCAACTTGGTTTTGATAACCAACAACGATATCCGGTACATCAGGTGTATTCAAGACAGTCATCATCTTGGTGTAAATTTCTGAGTAACGACCAGCAACTTCGGCGTGAACAGTAATACCATATTCATTGGTTTTGTTGAAGTCATCGACAATCTTGTTTAAAACAAGTTCGCGATCGCCACTGTGGTTGTGCCAGAAAACAATGTCGGTAGCGGGAGTAATCTCGCTCCAGTCAATCTTTTCTGTTTTGCTTGTTCCGCCACCGATGCCACAGGCACTCAGGACGAAAGACGCGATGAGCATCATCGCTGCTAAGATAAATACTTTTCTTCTCATTTAATTCAGAACCTCCGTTTGAACGTTGAAAATTTGCAAACAGGCTAAGTTTTGCCCGTCTGTTGACTATTATACTCTATCCTTTAAGCCCAGTGGTTGCAATTCCCTGAGTGAATTGTTTCTGAGTAAAGATATAGAGAATCAAAATCGGAATTAAACTGATTACCGCGCCTGCCATAAGCAGTTGGGTTTCAGTTCCTGCTTCCGATACAAAGTTATACAATCCAACCATCAATGTGCGCCATTTTCTTCCGGTTACAATAAGTGGCCACGAAAATGCGTTCCAGGCACCTGTAAAAGCGAACAAAATGACCGTTACGATTGGTGCAGTGCTGATTGGTAAAACAATTTGCGTTAAAAATCGCATATGTCCCGCCCCCCCATCAATGCGGGCAGCGTCCCATAATTCATTTGGGACTTGCTGGAAAAATTGCCTTAACAAGAAAATACTAAAAGCATTCGCCATAAATGGGACTGTTAAGACCCAAAACGTATCGTTCCAGTTTCCCCCATGGGATAATTTTCCCACGAACCATGAACAAGTTTGGAATGAGCGTTACTGATTCTGGAACCATCATGGTTGCTAAGAACAGAGTAAAAATAAGTTTCGACCAGGAAATTCTATTCTTGCGAACGCATAGGCAGCAAGTATGGATGTTATCAATATTCCTATAATCGTTCCCAACGTTACCCAGGTGCTGTTTAGAAAGTAATCACCAAACCTCGCACGATTCCAAGCTTCAGCGTAATTGTGCCACTGTGGCACAGCTGGTAACCACCGAACTTGTAGTGTTTCACCCAGTGTCATCAAAGACTGAGAAACCATCCAAAAGAAAGGGAACAAGCTAATTATCGCGCCGATAATTAATACAACATAAATGAAGATTTTGCCTATTACTTTTAGCACAGGGTTAGTCTTTTTGATTGTTCCAATGTGTTGTTTTAGGACATCTTGATTAGCCATAGAAGACCCTTTCTGCCATAAGTTTGTTTTGGATGAAGGTTAAACACAGAATGATAAGGAACAACACCATTGACATTGCTGTTGCACGTCCAAACTGTGTAAATTGATAGAACCGCTCAAAAATGTATACGCTGGCAGTCACGACCGAATCACCCGCTGATGGAATTTTTAGCACATAGATATGGTTGAAGGCTTTAAATGTACCAATCAACGAAATCATCGTGAGATAAAAGTAATCGGTGAGAGGTATGGGATTGTAATATTGGTGAATAGCTGCCACTTTGTCGCGCCGTCAATTTCAGCAGCTTCGTAAACCTCTTTGGGAATATTCCCCCCCAATCCACTTAGGAAAATGACCACGTTGTATCCAACAAAGGTCCAAACACCAAAATCATAATGACAATCAATGCCAAACTTGGTCCTGCCCAAAAACCTTCTATGTTCAAACCTAAGAGTTGCATAATCGGTTTGCTTTCAAAGCGCCATTTGAGTGGATCAATGCCGAAAAGACCAATAAAACGATTAGCAATGGAATATGGCTCACGATTAAAGATAATCCGGAATACAACAGCTGTAGTTACCGCAGGTGTAATATAAGGTAAGAAGTAGAGCAGACGAAAACCTTCTTTAAATTTTATATCCTGATACAGAAGATAGGCTATTACTAGCCCAATAATAATCTGAGTTGGAACAGTTCCCAAAGCATAATATAACGTGTTGACCAAGGATTGCAGAAACGATTTATCGCCAGTTTCCATCATCGCGTTCCAACCTTTTGAGAAGACAATACCAGAAACGATAGCAATCGCTAGAAACACCCACCAACTGTACTTACTGTATTTGTTACTCGCTTTCTCCATTTTGTTCTGGACAAAAAAAGCCAACAAAAAGGATGGCAACGCCCCCCAATACCCAAAGGAAATTAGTCCAGGAACCAAATATTTCGAGATAATTTTTCAACCCTACAAAAGCGCCTTTTCGAACATTCCAATTGATAAGAGACATATAAAAGGCATAGCCAATCGGGAAAAGCCCAAACAGAAAAATGATTATAAAGGCTGGGGTAATAAAGGAATAAGCTGTAACCAGGTCAATTACCTTTGAAATGCCATCCCTTTTTTTGAGCTTAGGGTTTGTTGTTTCAGGAATTACTTGATGAGATTCATCAAGTTTTGAACAATCGATGCTTTCGACATGTTCTTGGTCGTTTTTTTCTTTTTCAACTTCCACTAAAACCTCACTCCTCTAAGAATTTAGGTTAGTTATTTGAACGATCACTATCTATTCTACACGATAAAAACGTCTTAAGCGCAAATTGGCTCATTTTATTTATCATCTGTTTCTATCAAGCCACATTATACATCAGGGAAATTAGTTTTTCTATAATTATTCACGCATGGTTTGTAAAATTCCTATAATGATATTGCATAAGAAATACTCATTCCAAACCGAGATATACAATCACAGGATCATGATCACTAAATGCTTCTATCTCAATTTCTGCCGTGTTTAGGTGTATCACTTGCAAGCTAAGCATTTTTTTGGTGCAATGATGCGCTTAGGAAAATTTGGTCCATCATCTGCCCGTTACCCTGATAAATATAAGAGTATCTATTCCTTTCTGGCAAACTTAATGTTGTATTTTTTTAGTTCCTCTCCCATTAAGGAATGGACAGTTTCAGTCCAGTAAAAATCATTGATGTCCCCCCCTAACACAACGACATTCGCAGAAGCATCTGTTTCCAAAATTTGTTTTACAAACGCATTAACTGCTTTTGCTTGAGCAATGCGCCGGCTTTCAGATGGCAAAGGAGGCGGTTGAATTTCGCCATATAAAGGACCATCTTCACCTTTGGAACTGAAATGCACACCAATCACAAATAAGTTTTCGCCCTTATATTCAAAATGGGCAATGAGAGCCTTGCGTGAATTACGAAAACAACTGTTATTTGGCCAAATACGCCCGGGATTATGGCTCAAAGCAACTCTACCATCTTCAACAATTAATTCAGTTTCTGTTCGAGCACCAGCTTCGCCAAGACCATTGAATTTTAATCCAGTATCTGGCCGATAAAGAATAACAATACGACCATTTCCACCGCTTATCCCACCTTCCGAATTTCGTTCCGGGTCAATGCTAATCGCGTGATACTCTGGTCCACCGTTCAACATTATAGCTTTTATAATTTCTCAATGGTCAGTTGCGCGCTTACTGTCTTGCTGTCAGTCGCACCATCATCGTCCAGCACTTCCTGTAAAACCAAAATATCAGGTGACAATAAGCTATCTACAACATGTTCAGCAAGCGCTTCAAATCGCGCTGATTCGTCAGTTGCCGCCAGGTTTTCAACATTATAAGTTGCGATTGAGAGTGGTTTTCCACCAGGTGGTTCAGCTTTTGCTTGGTCGATTTTCCCGTTTTCATAAACCAGCTTTTCGGTAGGCAACAGTCGATAGTTACCATAGTCATAGCTGATTACCCCCACGAATCGGCTCAGTGAATTTTGCACCAACATATATTTTTGGTATCTGAATAAAAGTGTCATCCAAAAGAATGCGTTCAGGATTGTAATCATTCTCCCGAATAACCAACACACCCGTATCCGCAAACAAACCAGCGTCCACGCCTTCATCAGCAACCACAGTTAACTCGTTATAGCGGTTTGTGCTTGTTACCGCCACTGCGTTATGGACTTCAACGAGCATACCTTCCAAGCTTTCAAAGAAATCCATACCGTCTTCTTCCGGGTCAAATAGCGCATTATCGCGTCCTACATAGCCTTTAACATCGTTTTCAATAATTAGGTTTGGGATAACTCTTCCGCCCTTACCCAGAATAACCGCTTTGGGTAAGGGATGTCCAGAGCTAAGTACTTCAAATTTAGGGTTAACTAATTGCGTTATGCTTAGCGAATTCAACTGCCCTAAGGTTGGCTTGTGTTCCTTAACCATGGCCTGATACACGAGCACCCTGTCGCCTTTCTTTACCATACTTCCAGAAGAATGGGCAACAAATATTGCTTCTGAACTGCAGTCATCGCCATCTTCAATTAAATCTTGCAGATAAAATCCTGTCCCGCTTACCGCGGTTACTATTCCGGTCACACACTGAATCGTTGAATTTTCCAGGGGGGGAGATCGATGGCCAACGCCTTGAATTTCATGAATTCGGGTAATTTTCTTGTTTTTACACAAAACGGCAATTTCGGCTTCGTCTGTCGGAAGTTTTGATATTAATCTGCATGAGTTGAATAGGAAAGAAATTATTACAAGCAAAATAATAACGCGATAGATACTCATTGATTTCTTCATGGGTTTAATTTTACTTGAATTCGACGATAAACGTCATCTTCGTGGTATATTATTCTCAGACATGACAAATAATAAGCACAAACGCGATAGCTTACATTTAAACGAAACTTTACACCATGTTTTCTACGCGTTGTTTTTATTGTCAAAAATTAAACATATCTCGCAAAGGAGTATTCGATGAACGAAGATTTTATTTTGATTACTGGTGCTAATGGAGAAGTTGGACATGGGCTTATCAAGCATCTTGCGAAAGTTGGTCATAAGAAGATAATCGCCTTTAGCCGCCGTCCGCTTTCAGAAGAACTACAGCCGTTTGTTTCCCATCCCCCCCTGGCAATGGACGTTCAGGATCTGGCTGGACTTACAGAACTCTTCGAAAATCACAATATCACCACTGTCTACCATCTTGCTTCAATCCTTTCCACCAAAGCCGAACATGATCCCGTTCTCGCACATAACATAAACGTCAATGGGACGATGAACTTACTAAAGCTATGTGCAATGAAGATGGAAAAGACAGGTAAACCAGTCAAATTCATATATCCTAGTTCAATTGCGGTACATGCGATTCCCAACCTTGAAGTTAAAGCTCAGGCTGGAAAAGTCAAAGAAAATGACTATGTTCAATCCACAACCATGTACGGTATCAACAAACTCTACTGCGAGAATCTTGGCCGTTACTTCAACAGCCACTACAAACAACTTAGCTATGCGCCTGACGAACGACCTTACGTAGATTTTCGCGCGCTACGCTTCCCAGGCCTCATCAGCGCTGACACAATGCCCACCGGTGGCACCAGCGATTACGGTCCTGAAATGATTCATGCCGCAGCGAGTAACAGACATTACAACTGCTTTGTCCGTCCAGACTCCACCTTGCCGTTCATGGTGATGCCGGATGCCATTAAGTCACTCGTCATGCTCCACGCCGCTGACCGCAAACGCCTCACCCAGACTGTTTACAACGTCACCAGCTTTAGTCCAACTGCACAGGAAATTTACGAAGTCACCAAAGCCGCCTTCCCGAATGCGGATATCGACTTCGTGCCTGATGTCAATCGCCAGGGCATCGTAGATAGCTGGCCTGCCGATATTGACGACAGCGCCGCCCGAAAAGACTGGGACTGGCAACCTGATTATGACTTTGAACGCGCCATCAACGAATATCTCATCCCAGCTATTCGTCAACGATACGCTTAAGCAAGGTGTAGCATGCCTCTTTACGAATACGAGTGCCAAAGTTGCGGAAAACATTTTGAACTATTACGTTCCATTTGTCAGGCAGATCAGCCAGCGAAATGTCCCGCTTGTGCAAATAATGACAGCAAACGTTTAATCTCACTGGTAAATGCCTATAGTGCCGGACGTAATCTTGGTCAAGGCAGCGCCAGTTGTTCTTCATGTTCAAGCCACAATTGCGGGAGTTGTAGATGAAAAAGGCACGCAAATACTTTGAAAATAAAAATGTACTGATTACCGGAGGCTCCAGTGGCATCGGCTTTAGCATTGCGCAAGAGCTTATGCAAATGGGAGCCTCCGTTTGCCTTTTGGCACGCAACCAGGAAAAACTTGAAGAAGCCAAACACAAGCTTCAAGTTCTTGCTGTCAAGCCACAACAAACAGTCGAAATACTCTCCGCTGACGTCGCGGACACCGAACGCCTTTGTGAGATCATTCCAGCTTACCTGAAAGATAACCCCCCCGTCCCAGACGTATTAATCAATGCCGCCGGCGTCGCCCGTCCGGGTTATGTCGAAGAACTCGATTTAGACATCTTCAAGTGGACCATGGATATCGACTATCACGGCACCGTGACGATGACCAAACTGCTTTTACCGTACTTTTGGAACGTGGCAGTGGGCATATCGTCAACTTTTCATCTCTGGCAGGTGTTTTGGGCGTTTTTGGCTACACCGCTTATTCTGGCGCCAAGTTCGCTGTGCGTGGTTTCACAGACGTTTTACGCGCTGAAATGAAACCCAGGGGGGGAATCAATGTCTCTATCGTTTACCCGCCTGACACCGACACACCCCAGCTGGCCTGGGAAAGTCAATTTAAGCCATACGAGACGCATATAATCGCCAACTCCGATAAGCCCATTTCCGCTGAACTGGTTGCCCACTCCGTACTTAAAGCTGTTTCCCGCAAAAAGTATGCGATTGTCCCCCGGTATTGATGCGAAACTTACTTATCTTTTGGGCACGACCCTGGGTAATTTGGTTTATCCAATCATGGATATACTCGTTTCCAGCGCGATTAAAAAGAAAAAGAAGGCAAATAAATAGCCTGCATCTTTGATGGATCTAAACCAAGTTTTAGAAAAATGGAAAAACAGCCAATCGTTTACCGATAATGTAAGCGCATGGATTGTAACGCCAGCGGTTGATGCCAAAGCGTTCCCATTCCCTAAAAATCTGGACCCAAAGCTTACAGGTGCATTAGATAAAACGGTATCACCCATCTTTATTCCCATCAGCTCGAAACATTTAAGTCAGTAGAAGAAGGTAAAAATGTCGTAATTGCGACTGGCACCGCCAGCGGTAAGACACTCGCTTACAACCTGCCTGTCATCAACCACATTATACAAAATCCTAACGCCTGCGCGCTTTATATTTATCCTACTAAAGCGCTGGCACAAGACCAGCTAAACAATCTAAACGATTTAAGAAACACCGCCAATATTCAAAACATATTCATACCAGCCATTTACGATGGTGACACACCTCAAAACCAACGCATTACTATACGCAAAAGTGCAAATATTTTAAAGACTAACCCCCCCGATATGCTGCACCAAGGCATCTTGCCCCCCCATCACACAAAATGGCATCGCTTTTTATCCAATCTGCGCTTCGTTATTATTGATGAAATGCATAGTTACCGTGGTGTCTTTGGCTCGCATTTCGCCAATGTCATCAGACGACTCAAACGTATTTGCGCCTTTTATGGCGCTTACCCCCCCAATTCATCCTCACATCCGCGACAATCGGCAATCCCCCCCTGGAACTTTCTGAAAACCTCACTGAAACATCTGTCCAGGTCATTGATCATGATGGCTCACAACAGGGCGAAAAACAATTCATCATCTTCAACCCACCACTTGTCGACCAACAACTCGGAATCCGCAAAAGTGCCCTAAACACGGCTGTAAACTTCAGCAAGGAACTGATTGCTAACAGCATCCAAACACTCATCTTTGCCCGCACCCGTCGCACAGTAGAAATGACCTTAAGCTATTTGCGCGATTCATTACCCATTCATCTGCTCGATAGGTTCGTGGCTACCGCAGTGGCTACCTTAAAGATGAAAGGCGCGAAATAGAAAGGGATTTTCGTGAGTCTAAGCTTTTAGCAGTTGCCTCAACATCAGCATTAGAATTAGGTATAGATATCGGTGACTTAGAATCAGTTATTTTACTTGGCTATCCGGGTTCAATCGCCACGACCAAACAACGCGCCGGTCGGGCCGGTCGTAAAAATCAAAGCGCCGTCGCCATTCTTATTTCTACCCCCCCGACGCGCTTGACCAATATCTTGCCAATCACCCCCCCGATTATCTCACTGGGCAAAACCCAGAAAACGCCTTAATTGACCCCCCCAATAACCTTTCCATTCTCACACAACATATCCTTTGCGCGACATTTGAATTACCCTTTAGCGCTAACGAAGGCTTCGGGAATGTCGACCCCCCTATTTATTACGCAGCATTTTGGAATTATTCTCACAGCAGGCGGTGCTTAACCAACAAAACGACAAGTACTACTTCATCAGCGATGACTATCCCTCCGCAAATGTATCGCTACGCGCGACAACGCCCAATATCGTGACCCTCAAATGTATTACAAATCAACACGCCCAAACAATCGGCGAAATTGACGCATCTTCAGCGTCTTGGTTTGTGCATCCTGGTGCAATCTATTTGCATGACGCTGACACTTATAAGGTAAACGCGCTTGATATTGATAAAGGTGAGTGTTTGCTTGAAGCTATTAGCACAGATTATTACACCATCCCCCCCAACCTGAGTACCAGCATAGAAAACTTTTCCGTAATCACGCAAGAAGACCATCAAAACTATCAAAGCAATTATGGAAATCTCTCCCTGAAATTTGAGATAAACAGTTTCAAAAAAAACTCCGCTGGCATACCAACGAAGTACTCGGAGTTGAATCACTCAACCTGCCACCCAGTGAACTCACAACAGTCGGTTTTTGGATTAGCCTAAAGCAAGGCTTCCTGAACCAACTTAAAGATGATGGCAAATGGACCGCGACGGATAACGACTATGGCACAAACTGGCAAAACTGCGGGAGAAAATCATCGCACGCGATAACTATCGGTGTCGCGCGTGCGGGAAAGCTTCGCCAGTGCCAGCCTGCATGTCCATCATATTCAACCTTTCAAGTCCTTCGGCGACCCTCAGCTCGCCAACAAAGCCAGTAACCTGGTCACCCTTTGCCCAGGTTGTCATAGTTTGGCGGAAATTAACGTTCGCATCCGCAGTGGACTTGCCGCCGCAACAAATGCGCTTCGCAATCTGGCGCCGCTCTTAATCATGTGCGATGCAGAGGATATCGGCTGTCTTGCTGAACCAAAGTCCGTCCTTGCCAATGGATTGCCTGCCATTTTGGTCTACGACGGCATGCCTGGCGGATTAGGACTATCCCGTAAATTGTATGAAGAACAAAGCTTTTGGTTCACACGCGCCACAGAAGCCATTGAAAGCTGCCCTTGCGCCGAAGGCTGCCCTGCCTGCGTTGGACCAGTTGGCGAACAAGGCTACGGTGGCAAATCTGAAGGCATCGCGCTGCTCAAAGGACTGATATGAGCGACTGGCAAAACCTAAGCGAACAATTACGCAAACTCGGCGTCAAGTTTGGAGTTCAGGAACAAGAAAAAGCCAAGCCACACCAAACAGACGAATTTCCAATTGAATCCGTCCTAAATTGCAGCGAAACGCGAACCCCCCCCATTGGCGACATCATTTCTATACGCAAGCAATTTCCACTAAGCTATACGCATGGCACGCATAATATAATCCCAAGCGATACATTCAAACGTATATTGGCCTGGGCAAACATCCCAGAGCACGAAAATATCAAGCTTGAAAACCTAATTTTTCTTGACACCGAAACAACTGGCCTCTCAGGTGGCACCGGCACAATGGTCTTTATGATCGGCCTGGCAAAATTCACCGGCACAGACCTGCTGCTTGAACAGTTTTTTTCTTAGAAACCCATCCGAAGAAGAAGCCTTCCTGCATGCCATCTCTCAGTTCTGCGCTGACATGAAAGCTGTCGTCAGCTACAATGGCAAAGCCTTCGATATTCCCATCCTAAACACCCGTCATATTCTGCAAAGGATTCCCAGCCCGTTTATCAATATTTACCACATCGATTTACTCACTGTCAGCCGGCAGCTTTGGCGTTTGCGTCTCTCCCAATGTCGCCTGGAAAATATCGAACAGGAAATCCTTCAATATTACCGCCTGGATGGCGAAGTTCCAGGCTATCTGGTACCCGAATTCTACAAAAACTATCTTCATACTGGTGACGCGAGACCATTAAAAGGGGGGGTCTTTTATCACAACCAGGAAGATGTTCTTAGCTTAACCGCCCTGTTCAGCCTGATTGCTGATATTCTCGAAGACCCTTTCAACGCCAACCTGCCCTATCCCGTTGATGTTTACTCGCTTGGAAAGATATTCGAACAACTCCACGAACCCGAAATCGCCAACAAATTATATAAGCACTCACAGCACCACGAGCAAGATACCGCCCTCCGTTTACGTTACATTCTCCAACAAGCCAGCCTGTTAAAGCGTCAAAACCTTAGTCAGCATGCCATTCCGCTTTGGGAAGAAGCTGCCACGCATTACAATCTCCATGCCATCGAAGAGCTTGCCAAATACCACGAACATAAATCCAAACAACTCCATTTAGCTCTTGAACTTTGCCAAAAAGCCCTTATCCACCTCGCATTAACGAACCAGACCGATTCCGTTTCATATCAACGGTTCAAACACCGTCAACAACGTCTGATTCGAAAATCAATCGAGATAAAGAAATTAATTAAACAAATTGCCTGTTTTGGCTTTAATTTCTCATCTATGATTTTTGTTAAAGCCTGTCTTATTTATTGGCTGTTATCTTGACACTTTCTCGTTTTGAACCTATAATTTCATTTGTATTAATAGGTTTGGTAAGGGCTGCCATGTCCTATTTAAAATCCAGCCAATTAGTATACAAGTGTTTATAAAAAAACCTTGTAGAAAGCATATTAATAATCAATCTAGATATTATCAATCCCCTGCTACTAACGTAGATGGGGGGGAATGTACGTTTTTGAAAGTTTCACTTATTTGATGTTGATAATATCGAAATATAAGGAGGTGCTTGGCAAACAATAATGAAATTACCTGTTCAGTACATTAAAACAAATCCAAAAAATAACTATTAAGAAGGATGTGAAAATGAGAAAAACTACCTTAACTAAAAATTCTCTCCTTGATCATCATCGTCGGAATGCTCTTCAGCATTGCGCCGATTACCGCAAGAGCAGAGAACCTCCCACAAGCAGAAGCAACAGTTTCTGGTTTCATTAAAGATGGCGGTATATTTGGGGGGGCGCCAAACACGGTTATCCTCTGTATGCCAAAGTCACCGTTACAGGTCCTGGTGGAGAGCAAATCTTCTACTCAGACCCATTCACCGGAGACTACCAAGTCGTGGTAGAAACAGGAGTTGAATACACCTTTAAATTTGAAGCCGAGCTTCCCGGTTATATTCCCTTCCTCCAAACCTATACATTCGATGCAAACACCACTTTGAACGTCGGCCTGAACGTTGCTGATTCCTGTACCGCCCCCCCGGTTATCAGCCCCCCCAATATGATGTATTCTTCGATTTTGAAGACAGCGAACAAGGTTTCACTTTCGGTGGTACGAACAGCTCATGGGCATGGGGGGGTGAGTTCACCAGCGGTCCCGGATATGCCATCAGTGGTACCCACGGTATCGCAACCAACCCTGCTGGTCAATATAACAACAGCGAACTAAGCTGGGCGATGAGTCCTGTTATCGACCTTAGCACTGTACCTGCCGAAGCAGTCGTCTTTATCGAATGGTGGAACTGGCTCTATACTGAAAGTGCTACCTCCACCTGGGATGTTGCCAGCGTTGAATTCACAGCCAACGGCACAACCTGGACCACCGTTTGGGGGGGTCCTTACCCACGCCAGGATACTGCCTACCGCCAGGAACGCATCATTATCGATGATATCTACCATGTTGACACCTTCCAATTCCGCTTCTGGTTCAAATCAGACAGTAGTGGTCTGCGCGATGGCTGGTATATCGATGATATCGGTATTGCTGCGGTAGTAATGTCAGAACCGCCTACTCAAGTGGGTGCCTATTACTTTGATGGTGCCGCGGGTGAAGAGGAATGGACCACTGGCAGCTCAGGCACCGGTGAGAACAGCTGGGCGAAAGGCGCTCCTACGTCAGGTCCTGGTGCCGCCTATTCCGATCCCAACGTCTGGGC
>JMBX01000183.1_pt1 | contig 16944 bp, 26 predicted proteins | sample 616521 | NCBI WGS metagenome assembly JMBX01 (sample SAMN02727906, study PRJNA239997) | anaerobic digester metagenome | biome: anaerobic digester; isolation source: mesophilic anaerobic digester inoculated with municipal waste water sludge... | place: Germany: Bielefeld University, CeBiTec ...
AGTCTTTAGTAATTTCTTTCATTTTTGACTCCTTATCCTTTATTATATTTCGCTTTCTGCATATTCCCTTTTATTTAGTTTTTTTGTTTTTAGAAAATGCAATAGTTAATACAAAGGGTACTACTATGGCTATTATCATGGCTATTAGGAATTTAAACATATGTTGTCCTTGGATAGATAATATGCCAGGGATTCCTCCTACTCCTATGGAGTTTGCCATAACTCCTGTTCCTACGGAAAATACTCCTGCTATAGATGAACCTATCATGGCTGCTAAAAATGGATAAACATATTTTAAATTTATACCAAACATGGCTGGCTCTGTTACACCTAAATAACAGGATATAGTTGCTGGTATGGATATTTGTTTTTCTTCTTCATTGTCTTTGTGTAAAAATATAATGGCTAATACTGCTGAACCTTGGGCTATATTTGACAATGCTATCATTGGCCATAGGTTTGTTCCACCTAGTTCACTCATAAGTTGTAAGTCTATGGCATTTGTCATATGATGAAGTCCTGTAATTACCAATGGTGCATATCCAAATCCAAATATTGCTGCAAATAACCAACCAAGGGCTGATGTTAATCCTGCATATACTGCTGTAGATATTGCAGAGCCTATTTTCAACCTATAGGCCCTAGAATTGTATGGGCAATTAATACTGTTGGAACTAATGAAAAGAACGGTACCACTATCATGGATATATATTCTGGTACTACTTTTCTTAGTTTTTTTCTCAAAGAACGCTAATAGAAATCCTGCAAATATAGCTGGTAATACTTGGGCTTGGTACCCTATCATTTGAACTTGAGCAAATCCAAAATCCCAAAATGGTATTTCTGCTCCACCTGCTACTCCATAGGCATTTAATAGTTGAGGTGAAACTAGGGTTATACATAATACAATTCCTAAGATTTGTGTAGCACCCATTTTCTTAGCTACAGACCAGGTTATTCCTACTGGTAAGAAGTGGAATATGGCTTCTCCTATTAACCAAAGGAAATGATTAGTACCTGCAAACTGGGATAATTCCGTTAAACTCTTGGTTCCTCCTTCAAATAATTTAAGATCACCGATTATATTTCTAAAACCTAAAATAAGTCCTCCTACTACAATGGCAGGGATTAATGGTGCAAATATTTCACCTAAATACCCTATTAATCTTTGAAACCAATTAACATTTTGTAATCCAGCTTCCTTTGTTTCTGCTTTTGTACTTTCTTTAATATCTGCCATCTTTATCATTTCGTTATAAAATGTTGATACTTCGTTTCCTATGATGACTTGAAATTGTCCTCCTTGGGTGAAGCTTCCCTTTACTGATGGCAATTTTTCTATGGCTTTTATGTCTGCCTTTGATGTATCTTTTAGTACAAATCTTAATCTTGTTGCACAATGGGATACACTAACTATGTTTTCTTTGCCTCCAATATGCTCTAGCAATCCTTGGATATCCTTTGAAAACTTTGACATCTAAAACCCTCCTTTTGTTTTGTAAAACCTTTTCTTAATATATGCCTGTACGTATAAGTTCTATGCTTTGATCATAGCCTGTCCGTACATGTTTGTCAAGGAAATAAAAAAAGATGACTACTTAATATTATAGTAATCATCTTTTAATTGGTTTTAAAGCTTCTATTTTGGAATTATAGGCCTAGGTTTTACATCCTTTGGTATTGGACAAACATATTTATTATTTCCTAGTCGGGTCTTAAGCTCTTCTTTAGCTTCTTCTATCTTTTCAGTATTATTTATTAAATCAATTGCCGTTGCTGCTAAAACTTGACCTGCATATATTAATGATTTATGGGCTATAGAACTCTTCCCTTGAGATACTGCCTGCCAGGAATGGGCCACAGTATTGTTGGTCCATGAGGCTACAGCAATCTGGGATGTAGGGCATATCCAACTTACATCTCCAACATCTGTTGAACCAGGCATTACTTGTTCACTTGTGAAATAAGGTAGTACAAAGTCTAATATGGGTTCATCAAATTTTGACAATAGATATTTCCGTTTCTGAGGATCTGGAATCTTCGTAATTAATCCCATTATAGGGTTTTTCTGTTCTCCAGCGCTTTCCATAAATTCCTTGGCATACTGAATTTCATCCTCAGTGTATTCAGGCATTGGTACAGCATGTAAATTTTTATAAAGCATACTTTCTAGTACATTATTAGGTACTAAATTTGAAGCTGCTTTCACAAAATCAATTTCTAGACGTGTTCCAGTCATTAAGGCAGCCCCTTTTGCAATATCATTTACACGTTCATATATATCCTTAACTTGTGGTGTTTCTGGTGCTCTAATTAAATACAATACCTCTGCATAGGGTTGCACAACATTGGGAGAAAAACCACCAGTATCTGTTATTGCATAATGTATCCTTGCTTCTTGTATTATATGCTCTCTTAAAATTGTACCCCCCCTATATTTAATAATTCTACTGCATCTAAGGCACTTCTACCATCATGGGGATTTGCCGCTGCATGGGCACTGATGCCATGAAATTTATAGGATATCCTTTTCCATATCTTCCTGTAAAAGCAGTTTCTATATCTCCTACGTTTCTTTCAACTTCAAAACCCTCTGACTCCAATGCATCACATAAATATTCCACAGATTTATATTCTTCAAAAGCTGTTTCTGCTACATCCCAAATATTATCACTAACACTTGTAATTAATGCTTCTTTTTCAGCAATATAATCTAGCGCTTTTTGTTTTTCCATTAACTCACTCTCCCCATACCATTTTTTGTCATGTTTTTATACTAATCTATCTAATTAATAATTATATTATTTTTTTTATCTTTGTTCTTTTTATTGTAAAAATACGTGCAGTTCCCAATGTCAATAATATTACTGCTGCCAAAACAAGGCTTTGTAAGGTTCCATAGGATTCCCCCCCAAGAATAAATACAAAGATTATGGAGTATATAAATGGAATTGCAGCAGATTTTGGATTCTTTAAAACTATTGGTATCACCATTGGTCCTAATAATGCAGGTAACATATTATCAAAGGCTGGTGCTACTGCTGGATTTGTTAATAATGGTGTTACTATTGGTGCCAAAAATAACATCCCTGTAAATAGGATAGCAGTAGTTACAAATGCAGATGTGGCAACTGCTATGATTGATATTATACGTCCTTTTTCACTTCCTGGTTCACAATCTAACAATCTCATAGCATTTAAGGCAGCAGGAAGTTTCATATTTTGAACATTGCCAGTTGTAGAAGCTAAATACATAGCTCCTGGCCCAATTATAGGGGGGGCTATTGATAATTTTCTGCCAATCCTGTTATAGCAAGAGCTATTGCAAGTGGAGCTGCTATTGTCAATGTTTGCATTATATTGATTTCTAAATTAAAATATAGAGTTATTCCAAGAGGTACAGCTAAAAAGAACATCCAAATAATAAGTGTTGTTGACACACCTAATTTGTGGACTTTATCATTAAATTCTTGTGATTTTGATATTGTTTTTTTTCCATCATCTATTAACCTCCAATTATACTAGTTGCAATTGATGCAGATACCATTCCTAAAACCATACTTAGAGCAAATGCAAACTCTTTAAGGGTGGCATATTTTTTTAGATAGTTTATCTATCAATACCATAGATCCTGCTGATACTATAATGGTTATAATAGCTACAGGATTAGAAAAATCAGTAAGATATGGTGTAGAGAAGGCTGCCATTAAACTAAGAAGCATTATTGGCCCAACTAGTGCACCAAAGCTACTTTTATTGGCGGTTACCTCTTGCATTTTATTGTCATATCTCCTTAGTATTAAAACTGTAAGGCTAGAAACCATTACTCCTAAAGTTACAACCCACATAATAGATCCATATATATTAGGAGAAAGATTTGCACCTCCCAGTCCATCATATCCAAAGCCAGTAACTGCCATATTGGCTGCCATGGTTTCATAAGCAGCAGAACCTATTACACTTAATCTAAGCCATGGGAAAAACTTACCTAAGGCTGGAAGTAATATCATATAACTAATGAGGATAGGAAGTGATGGAATTATAGAAAATATTGCACTTCCCTTCACTACCTTTTTAATATCTGATTTTGTAAGTCCAACTTCTTTTGCTTGTTTATATGCTAAACGAAAAAAATAATACTGATTGAACCATTGCAAATACTATTGCTCCACCACATAATAAGGCCATGATGCTGCTATTGGCTATAAAAGAATAACTTTTACCCACAATAACTCCTCCTAATCTATCATTCCTGGTTTTACATCTTTTGGTATAATTGATTCATATTTTCTTCCATTAAGAGCTTTTTCTAAATCTTTCTTTGCTTGTTCTGCTATTTCTGGTTGGTTTAAAATATCTACAGCACTACGAGCCATAACTGTTGCTGCTGCCGTCATTCCACGATGGGCTATTTTGACTTTCCTTGGGCTACTGCTAGCCATGTGTGTACTGAGGTACCTAAGGCAAAGGATGTGCCACTAAACCAAGTAGTTGGTATATTCCAGCTAACATCTCCTACATCAGTGGAGCCCATTTTCATAGGATTAGGAGGAAATATTCCATCTGCTAATGGTCCTTTAAATAGTCCTTCTCCTTTTTCTCCTAAAATCTCTTAGCCATAGTCTGATATGTCATTATTTCCGTCTTATCACCTAGGGCATGAAAACCTTTTGCATATTCAATTTCTTCTTCTGTATATTTTAAAGGATAAATATCCCTTATGTGTTTAAAAGCCAGTTGATCTAGGGTTTTGTTTTGGACTATATCTGCATAGGCACTAACAATTTGTATATCAACAGTTGTTCCACACATCATTGCAGCACCTTTGGCTATATTATTTACACGCTCTAATAATTCAGATAATTGATCATTTCTAGGTGCCCTTATTGAATATAGTACTTGAGCATTAGCTTGTACTACATTTGGTGCATTCCCACCAGTATCTGTTACAGCATAGTGAATTCTTGCTTCTGGAATCATATGCTCTCGCAAATAATTTACTCCTACATTCATAAGCTCTACAGAATCTAATGCACTACGTCCTAAATGGGGGGGAGATACTGCTGCATGAGAGCTAATACCTTTAAAATTATAATATACCTTGCATTGGCTAGGGTAGAAGTTGAGCCTACTGTTACAGAATATGGATGCCAAGCTAAACATACATCACAATCATCAAAGACTCCTTCTCTCACCATAAAGGCCTTTCCAGCTCCTCCTTCTTCTGCTGGACAACCATAATATACTACCGTGCCTGAAAGATCATTTTCTAAAAGATAGTCCTTTACAGCTACAGCTGCTTGCATACATGCTGTCCCTAATAGATTGTGACCACATCCATGGCCATATCCTCCTTGTTCTAAGGATTCTTCATATGTTAAATCTGCTTTTTGAGATAGTCCAGGTAATGCATCAAATTCTCCCAGAAATCCGATAACAGGCTTTCCACTGCCAAAACTAGCTTTAAAGGCTGTTTCTATACCTGCAATACCTTTCTCAATGGTAAATCCTTCTTCAGCCATTAATTGTCGTTGAAATTTCGAAGATTTTACCTCTTTATATCCTGGTTCAGCATATGACCAAATTCTGTCACTTGCATCTTGGAACTTCTCTTCCTTTCTTTTGATTAAATTTTCTAATAATTTATATTCCAAAATAGTCCCTCCTTTTTATAAATTATTTTAAGGAAGTTAGCTAGAACTGTCCAATATATAAAATTTATACTGGTATAAGTTTTACATATATCATTGTAAATTATTAAAGCTACCTTTATAATTATATATAGGAGAGTGATTATGTTGAAATTTAAACAAATGGAGTATGCTTTGGCAGTTGCACGTACCCGTTCTTTTTCTCAAGCAGCAAAAGAGCTTTTTGTTTCACAACCCAATATAAGTTCATCTATAACTTCCCTTGAGGATGAATTGGGTTTTCAAATTTTTCAACGTACAAATCAGGGTATAACCATAACTCCTGAAGGATTAATCTTTTTGGAACATGCCAGTAATATAATGACACAACTTCAGGAAATCCCTGCAATAATACAAAAAGAGCCTTATCGAAAACTTTCAGTAGGATGTATGTTTAATCATACTCTGGTATCACAAGCCTTTTTAAAACTTTGTGCTGAATTTCAAAATAGTTCAAATCTCAACTTTTCTATATATACTGGTTCCTCTAAAAATATAATTGAGGATGTTTATGCAAATGAAAGTCAATTGGGAATTATATTGGTGAATCCCATGATACTAGATAGCTACATAAAACCATAGGGAAATAAGAATTTACATTTTAAAGTAATAGGAAATATGAATATAAATGTAAATCTACGTAATGGTCATCCATTACTAGAAAAGGAACCCTTTGATTTTGAAAAAATTGTATAATTACCCCCCCTTTGTAAACTATCATTTTAACGTAAAATCAAATTTCAATATAATATCTGAGTTTCCTGATATACTTTCCATGGGACTTATAAATCTAGATAAGATAATAAATGTAGATGAAAGAGAAACACGAAGACAAATAGTGATATCTACTGATGCATTTAGCATAGGCTCTACTTTTCATCCTAATATGGAGAGGATTGATGAAATAGTATCTATACCAATACCTAATATAGAAATGGTTTTAGTTTTAGTAGTTAAAGATAACCAACCTTATGGTGAGGAATTAGAGAGATTTGTAGAACTTCTTATGGAAGAACTTTCGAGAACGATAAAAGAGGTATAATAAAATAATAGAGAGACCAATTGGTCTCCCTATTACTATCCCTAAAGTCTTTAAAAAGTCAATGTTCCATTTTCATCATGTATTATTTGAAGTATCTGTTCCTCTGTTCCATCCATGGCATTTATATATATTATAAAGTCTCCATCTCTATATCTACCTTTGTATTCATAGCATAGGACTTCAGTTTTACCCTTAGGTATTAATGCCAACCTAATGGAATTTATATCAAATTCTACTTTTACTTTTTTCCCTTGCTTCTTCTTGACTTATGGCTGGTTTGCCTAGTTTTCTTTCTTGATGATTTAAATAATATGTGGAAGCATCAAACCTACTATTTCTCCTGTATCTAATGCTACTTTTACTTTTATTAAATCTGGATAAATAGTTATATTATCTTGTTTGTAGGCAAAGTTAAATAGTATATTACCGTCATATTTTAGTGAATAATTTGGTTCCATATTGTCAAAGCCTTTTTCCTCTAAATATTTTAAGGCATACTGTTCTGCTTCTTCTATGGATATTTGAGGATTTCCAATGGGTCTTGGATTTGCCATCCATATTACTTTTCCACCTTTTTGAGATACTCCCATATATACTGCTAAATCTTTTTGTTGGTTTTCAGGGTATAGATGAAATGTATGGGAGGGCATTCTAAGTTCCTCTATATTTTCTCCTTGTTCAAAGGGTTCTATATCCTGTACCCTATCTTCTCCAAAGAATTGTACTGCTATTTTAGCTGCATCTTCTTCCTTTACATCATTATTTCCTAGTCCAACTGGTTTTTTTATTTATCATTTGATCTGCAAAGGGACCGTCATAAATCAGTTCTGGTGTCTTACTTACTTCTGTGTCTAAGCTGATTAAACTAGTTTGAAAGGCATTTTCTCCACCTTCTTGACTTCCTCTACCAGACATAGTTGTTGCTGCCATATATACAAAGTTAGTATCTGCCATACTTTCATTTAAAACTGCTAATTCACCATTAAAGGCTGCAGAATTATTTTGAAGCCCTGTTAAAGCTTCCCTTTGCTCTGGTGTTATTTCTTCTCCATCAAGATGTTTTTGTATCAAATAGTAGCTATAATCTGCTGCTTGAGTAAGGAATTTTTGAGTGTTGGCTATATCTGCATGGGATACAGGCATCTGTCCTAATTTATCCTGAGCAAAGTTTGCATCACTCATTATTTGAGAAAATAAAAGTATATTTCTTTCCTTTGAAGAAGCTACTAAAGCCTTTGATAATCCTACTTGAACATTTTCTACATGTTTTTTTACATCATAGAATAATCTTTGGTAATGATTGTCTAGGGCTATTTCGTATCTGGTTCTAGTATCATATTCCCTATATCCCCATACTAAGACTCCTATTAGTAATAGGCTTAGTATAGTAGGGGGGGCAATCCAATGTCTTCTATTATTCATAATAACCTCCTATATTCCAAACCAGTGTTTTCCTATCTTTAATGTTACCTTTCTAGACCAAATCCATTTACTAGTAGCTGTAGCTGGGTTCCAATAATATAGACATCCATAAGTTGGATCCCAACCATTTAAGGCATCCCTTGCTGCCTTTAGGGAATCCTTATTTGGTGTTAGATTTATTTGCCCATCGGCTACTGCTGTAAAAGCTAAGGCTGATATACTACGCCAGCTATGGTATTAGGGAAAGATGGGCTTTTAGTTCTATTTAATACTACTGCTCCTACTGCTACTTTCCTACATAGGGTTCTCCCCTTGCTTCTCCATGTATAGTCCTTGCTAAAAGGTATTCATCTGCATTTCTATTGATACCTTGAGTTGAGCCTACTTGAGCTGCTGCAGCTGATGCTGGCATTCCTAAAGCCCTTGCTGTGGCAGGTCCTACTACTCCATCTACCTTTAGTCCATTTTTCTCTTGAAATCTCCTTACTGCCCTATAAGTTCTAGCTCCATAAATTCCGTCTACAGTCCCATCATAATATCTCCATCTTAAAAGTTTGTCTTGAACCGTTCTTACATCATTACCTGTTGTTCCCCAGTATAGGGTTCTTGGGGGGCAAAAAAACTTATTATATCTATTTGCCGTTTCTACAATTTCATTGGGCTCATAAAATTGTATTATGGCTAAAAATAGCATAGCTAATATTAAAGTTCTAGTAATTAATTTTTTTCACCACTATTCCTCCTCAAATATTTTCCTTATTTTTTTGTAATTTGAGGAATTTTATACATTTATTTTAATTATTTCCCTATTATTTTCTTAACAAAGTCTACTATTTTAGATTTTAATTTTAATGGTTTTTCTTCATCTACAATATATTCTTCTAATTCATCTTCTTCTATTGCCACTGAATGGGTTATATCTATAAAGCATAAAGGGGGGGGAAACATTACGCACCACCAATTTTGTCCCTTTCCTTCTCCTATTTCTATCATCAATGTTTCATATTCCCCCCCTTGGGGAAATACCATATTCCCATATTTTCTAATGGGGAAATAGTCTTGTCCCAGGGATATAGCTACGTCATAGTCTTTTCCGTTATTGGCTATAACCTCTCTAGCTATGATTTTCATTTCATCTATGTTTTCCTTTATGACTTCTCTACTTTCTTCTAAAGAATTTACTTTATTAAACTTTTCTCCCATTACATCTAAGATTTCATCCCGTACCTTTAATTTTAAATCTTGATCTTCTTTTTTTATCACTATTTGCCCTTACATGAAAACGAATTATGTCCTTTTTAAAGCCATCAATGGTTTTATTTTCTTCTATAATATAAGGATGTACTATATATATAATAGAAATAATAAAGGCGGATAATATAAGGGTTAATCTTTTGTATTTCATATTAAATTCTCCTCTCATAATATTAATCAGCTCGTCCTTAATATTATCCTTGCCATTATTGTGAAATATATACATTTTCCAATTTATAATAAGGGTTTATCTCACAAGCCCTCTCCTTCTAATATTCATATTTATATCTACATCTATGTCTATATTAGGAAATATATCATCCCAATCTTCCTTTATCTCTTTCCATATTTTAGGATGAAATTTATATAAATACTCTGATACACCTATTACATCTGCATTTAATTCTTTTTGTAATTTCTTTATTGTAGTTTTTAAATCTTCCTTTATCTTTTCCCACTACTTTTTCCATGGACTCTATGACTCCATCTGAACCATCCAGTTCATCATTAGTTAAAGTATAACCTTGAATTTGTCCTTCTATTTTCATGGTATATAAGATTTTTAAATTATCTTCTGAATCTTCTAATGTTTTTTTTACATTTTAATTTTGTCATTAATAATGAGAGATTTGTACCTTCATACTCTATATCTATTCCATCATCATGGATATTTCCACATAACATCGCTATATCTTTATTTTCCCTTTCATCTATATATCCAATAAATCTATAATTTTTAAATACTCCTCCACCTGCTATCTTTATTTCTTTTTTTTAATGGAATTCCTAAGGGTACTATTGATGCTGAGGCTACATCCATATCTTCTATAAATGTAGTTATAGCTTTAGGAGTAAATTTTGTAGAACTTTGGTTGTTTCTCAATATAGTATATAGCAGACCTTCTACATCTTCTTGCCTTGTGGCAGCCACCTTTGTTTCTATTAAACCTTTAGCCTTATCTTTTACTATTAGAAGATTTGTCATTTTATTTATGATATAGTCTCTATTTATACCGTCTATTATATTTTTCATAAGTTGGGGGGGATTATTGGCTACTTCTTCTGAAATTATAAGGACCTTTAAATGTTTTAGGTATATAGGTTGCTGCATACGATCAGATAAATTGTGTGTAGCTTCAAATATACTATCTGCGCCTGTTGACACCATAAATGTCAATTCATTAGATCTTGCATTTTTACCTAAGGCATATATATTTGGATAAGAAAAACTTACTATAAATTCATCTTCTCCATCTTTTTCATCATTTAAGTCTATACCTGCAGAGTAGGGAAATATTCTTTGGTCAATTTCTATCATATCCCAACATCCTGTTGTAAATATTAAGCATAAGATTAATATTGCTAGTAATATTTTTTTTCACTTTCCCACCTTCTTTTTTTTATCTTTCCTACTATAAATATGGATAAAGGTACAATGACTACAGAAATAAATCCTAGTATATTAAAATATTTGCCTAGGCTCATATATAATTCTTCAAAATTCCTAGGTATTAAGGAAGTCCAAAATATAAGGGGGGGTATTAACATCCATATAAAATATTTATGGCTTTTAGTTTTAAATATCTTACATAAAATCTTTCCAGCTCCAAAATAAGCTGGAGCCATACTACCGAAAATTGCTAGTACCCATATGGCCATAAATACTCCATCTAAATTTTGTAAAAAGTATCCTGGCAAATCTATAAGTTTTGCTAACATCAGTACAGGATATGTATGTCTCTTTATTTCTTCTATACTAAATTGTGTTAGAGTCATAATAAATAAGGCAAAATTTATTAAAGTGACTATTCCCATGGCTAATATACTGGATTTTAAAGTTTTTTTCCTTTTCTTCTACATAGGGAATAACAAATAAAATCATCTCAAATCCTGTAAATGTAAAAAAAATGTTTCCTTTACTCCATTAACTATGCTTTTCAAATCCGACTGAAACACTGGCAAAACATTGGTAAAATCTGCTGTTGGTAATGATACAATAATCACTAAAACTGCAAATCCTATTATAACAGGGTAAATAAAATATCCTGCTCTTGCAATTACATCTATTTCATAGGATGCAATATAGGAGGTGGATAGGATAAATAAAAATATAATCAATTCTACAGGGGTAGTTGGTAATAAAAAAAGCTTTTATTAATTCTCCTAAATTTCTAGTTACGAAAGCTAAAAATGTTATTAAATAGGCTAAAAATATTACTAAGCATATGGTAAATATTATATTTCCTAGGGTAGATTTTCCTATTTCAAAATAATCCTTACCTGGATTTTTCTTAAATATTCCATTTATTATTGTTAATAATGGAAAGGATAATAACCCTCCTATTATTATGGCCATCCATCCGTCCTTTCCCAATATAGCACCTAAAGTGTTAGGCAAGGTTAGAACACCTACACCTATTACTGTGCTTACTATTATACCCCCCCTTACCTGAATATTGGATATTTTAGGATCTTTATTCATCTTTATATCCTCTTTTCATTCGCTTTTTATCTTTAGGATGTGTAAAGCCTGGTCTCATCCATAATCTTTGAACTGGAGCCTTTACTAAGGTATCCTTTAAGTCTCCTTCTTCTATTCCTAATCCTGAATAAGGGGGGGAAGTAAAGGGAATTCCAAAACTATTTAAAGTTATGACATGGGTTCCAACGATTATTAATCCTAACATTATTCCATAAAGTCCCAATACCGCTGCCAGTGCTATAAATAAAAATTTCACCAAGCGAAAAGCTGCGGACAATTCATAGGAGGGTATGGCAAAGGTAGCAATGGTACTAATGGCTATGATTATTATCATAAGGGGGACTTACTATTCCAGCTTCCACTGCTGCTTGCCCTATAATAAGTCCTCCAACTATACCTATGGTGTTTCCTATGGGACCAGATATTCTAGTTCCCGATTCCCTTAATAATTCCATAGTAAGCTCCATGGTTATGGCTTCTACTACTGCTGGAAAGGGCACATTGATTCTACTTGATGCTAAATAATAGATTAATCTTGTAGGTAATAGTCCTGGGTGATAGGCTGTTATTGCCACATATAATGGAGATGGTAAAATTATCAACATTATTGCAAATATCCTTAATAACCTTACTGCTGATGCTTCTATCCATCTAGTATAGTAGTCCTCAGATGATTGTAATAGGGTGCCTAAGGTTGCGGGAATTATCAATGCGAAGGGAGAATTATCTACGACTAAGGCTATTCTCCCTTCATATATTGCTGCTGCTACACTATCTGGCCTTTCTGTATTTTCTATTTGGGGGGGAAAGGAGAAAGATAATTATCTTCTATAAGATGTTCTAATATGGAGCTATCTAGTATGGCATCTATATCTATCTTTCTAGTCTGTTTTTACTTCATTTAATAGCTTGTCATCTACTATATCTTCTATATACATCACTGCTATATCTGTTTTGGATCTTCTTCCTATTGAGTGTATCTTGACTTTAAGTTTTGGATCCCTGATTTTTCTTCTTATTAAGGTTGTATTGTATTTTAATACTTCTGTAAAACCTTCCCTAGGCCCTCTTATTACTGATTCTGTTTTAGGCTCATCTACTCCCCTAGTTGGTGAGGATCTAGAACCAATTATTATGGCTTTTTCTGCATTATCTATTAATAATAGGGTATCCCCTGATAAGATTAGTTTTATTATATTGTCCCATTGTGATTCTTCTTCTATTTCCGATGTGGCTAATACTTCTTCTTTTATTACTTCTAATATGGTGGTTCTATAGCCTTGAAGGGTAAAGGATTTTAATTCTTCTTCTTTGATTAAAGAACCAATGGCATATTCAGAAATAAACTCCTTATTTATTAGTCCATCTATATAGACTATGGCCATTTTGACCCTAAGGACTTCTCCTATTTCCAACTCTCTAATAATTAAATCATCACAATCCTTTAATAAATCTAATATATAGTTTAAATTTTCTTGTATATCCTTTGATATGTTTTTTGACATAAAATCCCACCTCTGTAACTTATATAGTTACCAAAAGGTGGTAGATTATTCTTATATGGTTTCGCATTTATATACTCTATTGGATATGTTTAAAAGCTTTTTCCCTGCAATAATGGAGTCTTCTTCCTTTGCAAAAAGGCCGAATACTGTAGGCCCACTACCACTCATAATTGCTCCTAGGGCCCCCCCGTTTTTTTAACATTATATCCTTTATATTTTGAATAATTGGATATTCTTCTATTATTGGTTCTTCCATTTTATTTGCCATTTTTTTCAGCTACACATTTTATATCTCCAGATTCTATACAATCTATTAAGCCCTGTATATCCAATCTTTTTCCATTGGGATTTATTTTGCTATAGGCATATTCTGTAGATACTTTTATGCCAGGGTTACATAATAATAGGTGCTTTTTAGAAAAAGGATTTAAGCTTTTTAACTTTTCTCCTATTCCTTGAGCTAATGCTGTGCCTCCCATAATGCAAAAAGGAATATCTGCACCTAGATTTTTACCAATTTCCATTAACTCTATATCTGATAATTTTAAATTCCACATTTGATTTAATGCCTGTAATGTTGCGGCACCATTGGAACTACCACCTGCTAAACCTGCAGCTATGGGTATATTTTTTTTCTATATTTACATGGATACCCTTATCTATACCTGTTATATCTTTAAGGATTTCCCAAGCCTTGTAAACTAAATTAGTGGAGTCTGTAGGTACTTCTGGATTGTTGGATTCTATGATTACTCCTTTTTCTATTTCTGTAAATGTAAGTTTATCCTTAAGATTGATCCTTTGCATTATACTATTGATTTCATGATAACCGTCATCTCTTTTATATAAGATATCCAATGCTAAATTGACTTTTCCATAGGATTCTATGATTAATTCTTCCATTATTTGTCTCCTTATCTAATTTGGGATAGGTGTATTATATCATAGTATCCATTATTTTTGAACTTTAGAAGTCTAAATCTACCTTTTTTTCAATAATAATTTTATCTCCAACATCTATTTCATAACCAGTATCTAAATTGTTAGAACTTAATATCTCATCTATAGTTGTATTATATCTTTTGGCTATATCCCATAGTATATCTCCCTTTTGAGCTATATATATGGTTATACTTGCCATATCCTTCTTGTCTATGGTTTCTCCTGTTTCCTCTATATTTACTATTCCTTGAATTTTTCTGTCTTTGCTTAAGGCAATATTATGGGTAATATTGGTTTCAACTGACATAATATCTTTTTTTTCAAAATATAGTTTATATCTCCTAGTTTTGTTCCTACATCTATTATTATATTTGAATATCTCCAATTAAAGGGTACAGTAGATTTATATGGAAAATGTCCATTAAAGTTAGCAATTTCTCCACTAATTCTATCTATATAGTAGATATTCAATCCTAGGATGCCTTCTATTATTAATTCATCATCTAAGTACCTTTTATCCAATATATTATTATATTGTTGAATTTCTAATATCTCCAATGCATCTATTTCCACATCTACAGCTATATTTTCTTCATATACTATATCTTCAATATTTTCTCTTATATTTATATCTTCTATTTTAAATCTATTTTGTCTTTAGTTGAATATGCATCTATTATTAAGTCTCTAGATACTTCATCATATGCCTTGCCATAGACTTTGATTTTTATTTCTAAGTCTATTATCTTCAAGTCTCCTAAATCGTCTTCTGATACTTCATATATGCCCTCTACTACTTCTAATTTTACTTCCCCCCTTTGGAATCTCTACGTACTCCTGGTATTTCTATAAAGTGGTTAAATGGAATCTCTTCTTTTATGGAGTTTATTTTATTATCTCCTAAATATATCATGGTGACTACTGCTTCTCCTGATACTATGATCCTATCTTCTACCACTGCTGATTCTAATTCTTTACTTTCTACGGAAAATTTGATTACCTTTTCTATACTAGGTTTACTATCGTCTAATTCTAGGGTTTCATTTATATTGGCATAGGAAGTTTCTCTTCCATAAATCTGTTTGTATTTTATGTTTTCCTTTAGGGTTTGCAAGTCTTCTTTTCCCTTTATTTCTTTAATTATCTCTAAGGTTCTATTTTCTTCTACTTCTCCAAAGATGTTGATGACTGTTTTTAATTCTATTTTGTTTTCTCCTATTTCGTATTCAATATATTCTATATTGGCTTTTATACTGCTCATCATATCTTCTTTTATTCCTTCTATTAGAATTTCTTCTTTAAAATCCTTGTTAGCTTCTATGGTATTTATATTGTTTTCTTCTTCTATGGTTTTATAGACTATATTAAATTTAATTAATCCATTTACTAATAGCTTATCCTTAATTATTTTGGTATTTAATATTTCTACCCTTCCATCTACCCAAATAATATTTTCTATATCTGGTTTATTAGTATTTAAATAGATTTCAGTCTCTACTAATGATTGTATTTCTGAACTTCCTCTTATTTCCTCTACTTGGAAGTTCTCTTTTATAATCTCAATGGACATAATCTCACCCCTATTAATTACTTTTGTTCCTATAAAAATATATATGAGATGATGTCCTATATTATGTATAAAAAAAACTGTACTATTTTAAAATAAAATAGTACAGTCCTCTTATGAAATCTTAATTTTCTCTCTGGTTCGTCACATACTGTAACTTCTACTGTAGAAGTAAGTACGTCTGAATAGGTATAGGATACCCTTCTTGTGCTATTAAATTCGTTTGATATCTTAACAACAAATAAGCTTGGATAAGCTGATTCTAAAATACCTTCTCTGGTAGTTGTCTTTTTCCTGCCTTTATTCGCCTTTAAGATTACTGTTTTGCCAATACATCCTTCTAAGTCCTTACGAATTTTGGTTACACTATCCATATAATATGATAAACCACCTTCCATTGGGTTCTCTCCTCTACTAGGAGGCAGAAGGAGTGCTTGGTACACTCATAATGAAATTATAGCACAAAAAGCATTTTTTTGTCAAATTAATCAAATATTATACTATTAATAGGACTCTTTGTCAATTAAATATCCGTTAAAAATCTTTAAATAAAATTAACATATTTTCTTTTACTAAGGTAAAAGCAGTGAACAATTAAGAACTAACAGTGAACAGTGACTAATTTTATGGTTTTGTATTTTCTCTATTTGATTTTGCAGTTATTATAGATGCTTGCAGAATTCGTAATAGCTCTTTACAATCTTTTTTTCATACTATCACTTTCCAAATCGTTAATATAGCCTGTTTCATTTAATAACTCTAACCAGTAATGAGTTTCATTAGCTTCTTTAAGAGCTATGCTCATCTTAGAAATAAAATCATTAATACTCTGTGCAAAGTTAGCTTCTCTAATATTAGCTCCAATACTTGTTCCACTTCTTAACAATTGCTTAGATAATATATACTCTTTTTCTCTTTACATAAATACTTATATAAATTTATAACTCTAATGGCAAATGCTTTGCTTTTTATCACTAATATGCTTTCTTTCACACTTAACTCCTTTTATAACATCACTGTTCACTATTCACTATTCACTA
>JMBX01000184.1_pt1 | contig 16919 bp, 19 predicted proteins | sample 616521 | NCBI WGS metagenome assembly JMBX01 (sample SAMN02727906, study PRJNA239997) | anaerobic digester metagenome | biome: anaerobic digester; isolation source: mesophilic anaerobic digester inoculated with municipal waste water sludge... | place: Germany: Bielefeld University, CeBiTec ...
CAGATAGATATATCCCGGTTTCACCTGCTATATCCAGCGCGCTTTCCGGAACCCCCTTTCCCTATGCGTTCAGAAATGATCACATCAGCCTCCACATACATGTTATTAATGCGAATCAGTAGTTGAAACTGTCCGCTAGTTTATTTAGTTAAAGTGCTTAAAATTAATGAAATAAGCATGCCAAGTATTTGCTCAATCCACTGGAAATCATTAGCTTAGAAGAAAATTGCCACAAATTCTCTAAATAATGATTTCCAGGAAGAAACAGGCAAGGAAAAGTAGCCCCGAAGATAACGATCTGACCTCCTTTAAACAGCTCTTGGGTGATCATATCTGTAACACAAGGATCTTTGGAGACAAGATATATTCTGATTTTAAATACTGATTCGCATAATTTGTCAATTATCCTTGCTAAAATCTTGTTATTTTGGCAGACTTTTTTTTCCATGTCAACGCAATCGAACCTTATACACACTACACTTCCATTTGTAAACATAATATAAGTGTACAGGAAAAACCATTTTCAGAAACCTTAAATGCGACATCGCCGGTACCGTTTCCATTGTTGGTACCACCGTAGGTGCCTTTTGTGAGATTCCATATTGAAGAATTGAGTCCGGTATCGGTGCTGACATCATATATATATGCTGTATCATCAGTGCCGCCGCTATTGAGATTGTTATGTATTACATAAGGCACTTTATTAAAGACAACATAATCTGCAGCATTTGATACTAATACAGATGACGGGCCGGATGAATTTATAGCATTGGTTTCACCGTCAACCCACGAAATAAAAGAGGGATTGTTGCCGTATGCAATAAAATAATCTGCAGTAAGGTCAGTAGAGCTGGTCGATACAACATCAACATTATTAGCCCAATTGATATTTGTACCGGTTATTGTGACGAGTTGGGGGGGATCCTGAGATTGGAGAACACCTGCTTTAACCTGCCACCTGGCAAACCTGTTTCCGGCACCCATTATTGGAGCAGTAATAATTGCATCACCATCCACACTCCCAATTATCGACAACTTCCTTCCAATAGCAACTCCTCCCGCCCATGTAATATATGGCTCGGGAGTTCCAGTGACCCCCCCTTGTATTTTCCAGACCTTGAATGCGCCATTATTAGATGCATCATTGGGAGCCAGATTACATAGCAATATATTATTGTTATCATCACCTGTATGATAGAAATTTATAAGATTTCCCTTTATTCCGTTCATATTAATAGTATCCGGGGGGGATAATGCGCCTGTTTTACTGTTTACATATATACTTCCTTTGTCTCTGGTGTTTATTGCTAAATAATCATCCAATGCAGCTATACCTCCTGTTACCTGTAGAACATTGATTTTAAGGTCATCCTGCAATTTTTTTACTCCATAATAAAGTACCGCTTCCTGACCTTATTCCCGAAGCTAATTTAACAGGAGATACTCCATAAATTGTATATGTTACATCTTTGAAAAGATTATTGATGACTAATTTTTGAGGTGTTCTTAAATCAAATTTCACAATAGTATCTGATATGGAAACCAACTTTGTTCTGGGATTGAATTTAAAATGCAATTCAACATCAGATAAATCATTTTCATTAAAAAAATATCAGTACAATTGTCTTGTCGTCTTTTGATATTAAAGCGTTAGCCACATCCTCACCATCTTGAGCTGTAACAGCCTTTATAGGATTTATTACAGGTACCACGGGAATGGATTCATCTATGCTTTCTTCCTTGCATGAAGTAAAAAGCAGACAAAAATAAATCAATATGTTTAAATAAATCAATATTTTTTTTCATGACAAATTAACTTAAAATGATTACCACCAAGGATTTTGAACAAGACTCTTTGTTTTATCTATTTCTGTCTGTGGAATAGGAAACAAATAGTACTCTTTTTTAAATATACGAGTTTCAAAAGGAACTATGTTGTAAAAACCAGTAAATGAGAAATTATTCGTCGATGGGCTTCCTGCATTGATATCCATACCCCCCCACATACGTCCGCCATCTCCCCCCACTTACGGTTATCAGTTACTCCATCCTCATCGGGTGTATGAGCCAGCCACCGCCTTCTGGAAGTAAAATAGCGATCTCCCTCAAAACAAAGTTCTATCTGCCGTTCTCTTAAAATAAATTCTCGTTGCTTTTCTTTATTGCCTGATATCTCAGGATAAACCTGGAATACGCTTGGAACCCCGGCTCTTTCACGAATCATATCCCAGTATTTTCGTATATCTGCATTATTGGGATCATATTCGTTTAATGACTCAATATAGTCCAACAATACTTGAGCATAACGGATGTATACATTTATATAATCTTGTGGATAAGTCCGGTCACGCATATTGGCCATTGGGTCAACATTCTTGAATGCCAAATATCCTGTTCTTGAAAAGAATGTATAAGAGCCTGATTGGCGGGATACCCCTCCATAGTATAACTCTGCACGACCATATCCGTTTTTTTTGGCCTACTGAACTGTAGTAGTCTCTTTTGCAACATCATCAGGTATTTGAGGTATTACTCTTTTGTTATACAAAATAGCAGCATAAAATCGTGGTTCCCGGTTGGCGTACATATTCCATTCTCCTGTCCAATGTCCCCCCCATGCTTCAGAAGTACGAATATCTGCAATTATTTGTTTTCTTCCTGTATCTGAATTAATATTTCTATTGTTCGGATTCCAGTGCGGCCCACCTACAGTGGTGAACCCATCCTGTATATATCCCGACATCGGATCATCTATAGTTCTTCCGTTTTCCATAAGGAAAGCATCAACTACTCTTTGTGTTGGCCCAACTCCCCCCCCAAGATTGTTGGGACCCGGAGAGGTATGTATCATCCAGGCTTGTGTTTGTCCTGTTCCATATGCTCCCCCCCATATAATTTCACAGTTCCACTTTATTAATTGTACATCCACTACCGATTTGTATGGATTAAACACTGTACCGCCATTTTCGTTGTTTTTATATAATTTCAGTCTTGCTTCGGGTTGTGTTTCTGAAATATTTATTACATCCTTGCAAGCGGCAGCCGCCTTTCTCCATTTATTCTCATCATATGTTGTATTAGCAAGTGGCGTTCCATCCGGGTTTTTGAAATCGGCATATTCTTTGTTTCCATTCCATTGAGGGCTTGCAGCGAAGGTCAACACCACAGATTTAACAGCCTTGCACACTATTTTATTAGGCCGGCCAATATTGATTTGGTTATCCCACCAGTGAAGTGGTAAATCCTTTTCAGCTTCATCCATCATTTCCACAATATAATCAACACATTCATCAAATGTATTCCGGCTAAATGATGCATAATCGGCGTTCAGGGGGGGCTGTAGTTCTTTAATCAGGACCATAGGGCCATACTGGCGTATCAACAACCAATAATAATAACCACGTAAAAATTTCGATTCAGCTTTATATTGTGTTATTAATTCAGGACCAAGTTCCAGACACTTGTCAACATTGGCTTCAAATACATGTGAAGCACGTATAGCTCTGTAATAAGGTTCATATTTTCTATAAAACCAAGATGTTGTTGTCCAGTTTCCTAAATTGATTGGATATGTATTATAAACAGTCCATGAGTTGTCAATCTCGTCAGAACAGCCCAGCCATGGATCATCTTGATGAAGGTTGTGTCTTGGAATAGCTGCGTAATATTTGCAAGATAAGATAGTACATCGTTTCTGTTAGCCCAGACTTTTCATCTGTCCTGATATCTTCGGGTATTTTATCCAGGAAATCAGAACAATTAGTTGTAATAACTATAAACGCTATTAGAATTAAAATATAAAATTTTTCATAATGATCTGTTTTAGAAAGTTGCTCTTAAACCAAAGTTTAATTTCCTGGGTAAAGGATACCTATTTCCGTTTTGTGTACCTGTTTCAGGATCCCACATATCCCATTTAGACCAGAGCGCTACATTTGTAGCCAGTAGATAAAGCCTTAGTCCCTGCATACCATAGGTTGAAATGTATTTTTATTTATTTATACCCAAATTCCAAATCACCCAGTCGCAAAAAATCCCCGCTGTAAATTGTTCGTGTTGATATCTGCCAATTGTTGGTTGACCTTCCGTTTGACATACGCGGATAAAAAGCGTTCGGGTTAGGATTCTCCGGAGTCCATCTATCTAATGCTTTTGCAAATACATTTCCTTTGCCAACTCCTTCACTGAATGGAATAAATGTAGACCCGCCCAATGAATATGTCACATTAGCCTGGCCCCCCGGAAAAAGATTCCAAGATCAAATCCTTTCCACAGAAACTGAGCTCCGAAGCCATAATTTATTTCAGGAATACTGGAGTAACCAATAGGCGATATATCATCAATATCTATAACTTCATCGCCGTTTAAATCGGCATATTTAACATCACCAGGGCGCACCGCTCCAAAAGTTTGCTCCGGACTATTATCTATCTCTTCCTGATCCTTAAAAGCCCGATAGCAGTAAGTCCGAATTGCTGCCCATATCTTCTTCCTGTTAACATCCGTTGCGGAGAAACACCTTGTGGTTCATCATTAAATAATATCTTATTTCTGTTGAAGGCGAAATTTCCATAAATGCGATAATTGAGTTTATCTATATGTTCATTTACCTCGATGGTTGTTTCAAATCCACGGTTTACCATTTTACCCATATTTGCAAATGGTGATTGATTAAATCCTGATATAGCGGGAATAGAAGATCTTGTAATAAGTATATCATATCTTTTTTTTCATGGAACAGATCAAAATCGAATGAAACAGATCGTTGAACAATTTAAATTCAATCCCCCCCAGATTTTTCTTAAGTCCTTTTTCCCAGGTCAGTGTTGTTAAGCCAACTTGCTGTTCACCCAATCCCCCCCCTACAGCAGTAGGATTGTATCCCCCCCACGCATATCCACCCCAATCCGCTACCCCCCCAGGTTGATAGGTAAGCGTAGCGCAAATTGTTTGGTAACGCCTCGGAACCGACTAAGCCATAAGAGCCTCTAAGCTTTAAAAAAAATTGACAGGTTTAAATTTCCAGAATGTTTCATTTGATATTACATACCTAATGCAATGGCAGGAAATATACCGAAACGATCTTGTTTGGGGGGGAAATTTTCTGAACCATTGTATCCAATATTAAATTCAGTGAAATAAGTATCTCTGAATGAATATGTGGAACGAAACGCTATACCTTGCTTTCTATATGGGAATGAGGTTATTGATGTTGAGGCAGTATTATTGTTGAAGTCACGCTGATAATACATAAGCATTCCCCCTACACGGTGTGAATTCATGAAAATTTGTTCGTAGTTTAATTGTGCTTTAGCTTCAATAGCCCTTGATGAGCCTGAGTTAAACGAATACCCATTACATCGGAACCTTTGGTAATCTCTTTTACGGTAAATTCACCTGTATCGTCATCAATTTTGTCAACGGCGTATGTTGACATTTGTTTTAAACGTGCCTGAGAGGAATTATTATATCCGTCATATGAAAAAAAACCCTTTAAATTCAAGCCTTTTAACAAAAATGAAAGATCCTGATTTAGAATCAGCTGACTCATTATTTGAAAGGTATATCTTGTATGGTATCCTGATCCCAACAACCTTTCTGCCGGATTCAATTCCCCGATCTGACTTGGAGCACCCCAGCCCCATAAAGTATTTCCATCTACATTCTTCCCTATAGGCAAACGTACTGGAGCTGCAAGAGGATTGGATAGATATGCCCAATAGTAAAGCTCTTCCACCGGGCTGTTAAACCATGTTGAATAGAGAGTCCTGTTCCCAACTCCGGGTTCATGCTGATCCATAAGATTCGCTCCAAGTTCTAAATTGACAATCGTTGACTTTGTCAGGTTCATATCAATATTAGAGCGGAAGTTATATCGTTTTACAGTGATATTAGAATCATAATTATTAAGAGGATAATTCCTCAGATTCCCTTTTTCTTGAAAAAAAACCTGCACTAACAAAGTAACGGGCTCTTTCTGCTCCTCCATTAATATTGATTGTTGCATTGCTGTTTGTAGACCATTTTTTTTAAAGATTTCATCAAACCAGTTTACATTGGGATAAATAAATCTATTTGAGTTGTCTCTCAAATTCTCAATGTAATCTTTTGAATAATTCTCATGTCCCAATGCTTCATTATATAGCATGGCATAATTAGCTCCATCCAAAAACTTAGGCAAATTTGGCAGATCGGAAATACCTGTTTCCATTTTTACATCAATTACCGGTTTTTGAGCAATACCTCTTTTAGTTGTAATGACCACAACTCCATTAGCAGCTCTGACTCCATACACAGCAGTAGCAGATGCATCTTTTAATATTGAAATTGATTCTACCTCCTCTATTGAGACATTATTCATATCTCTTTCAACACCATCCACCAGAATAAGTGGTGCACTCGAAGTAAATGATGATAATCCTCTCACCCAAAATGATGCATTGTCATATCCCGGCTCTCCTGAACGCTGTACAATAGTCGCACCGGCTATGCGTCCAGACAATGAGGACACTAAGGAGCGCTGTGGAATCATTAAATCTTGGGTTGACACAGATGAAATAGAACCTATCACACTTACTTTCCTTTGTTTACCCATACCAACAACAACAGCTTCATCCAGGAGTGTTGTTTCTTCTGTCAAAGTGACATCTATTGCCAATCTGTTTCCAATTGTTACTTTCTGTTCATGAAAACCAATAAAAGAAAAGATAAGCACCTCTCCTTTTTCAGCTTCTATTACATAATAACCTTCAGTATCAGTTACAACGCCACGAGTAGTTCCTTCAACCGTAACATTGGCTCCGGGTAAAGAATTTCCACTTATGTCAATTACTTTGCCTCTGATAAGCATTCTGCTTTGAACAGTTTCATCTATTGTTGTATTTGCATATGCTTCCATAACAGGATAACATAAAACACAAATAACAACTTCAGCATTACCATAAATGCAGCTTTTGTTAATTTGAAGTTAATATTTCTCATACATAAGATTTTTAATAAATAAACATGTCTAAATGCATTTAAATTAAATTTGAATATTTTAATATGAATATCTAATTAATTCAGTAATGAGATAAATAATTCTATTTACATTATAGTCTGTCATTAAATATTTTACCTGTGATATATTCAGCCGGAAAGAAATAATATTCTCCAGAAGTTGATTTTAAAATGTTTATTAATTTAAATTTATTCATAATTTTGGTTTTATGAATAAGCGAAATACTAATAAATCATGGATTCCAATATAATATTTAATTATATTATACAAATAAAATATAAATATAATTAATGAACAAGGAAATGATTAAATATTTACAGGTATCGATCTGTTTTTTATATTTTTCAAACGTATACAGATTACTTTGTTGCTGAAATTTCGCATATGGTTCGATAGCGGCTAAATATTTTGTAAATATTATGAGTGCGCAAATTACCCGCAAATAAAAAAGCAGCTACATTCTCTTTTTATGTAACTGCTTGATTGTGAATGTAGCGAGACCGGGGGCATGATCCCGGGACCTCATGATTATGAATCATGCGCTCTAACCAACTGAGCTATCTCGCCATTAAATAATTACAGCCTTTGTCAACTGCTTTTCAGACCTTATGATTATGAATCATGGGCTCTATCCAGCCTGGCTGTTTATTGAAATATCTGAAAAAAAGGTACACAAAACTAAAGTTTACTGCCCTAAATTCGAGGTGCAAAAGTAGCACTTCTTTTTGAATTCTGCAATACCAATTTCAAAAAAAACATTCAATACGGGCTTAATTTTAAAATTCTCACTGTTTTTATCTCTTTCACTTGTGGGAGACAGCAGTAAATGGGATGATAGATTTTAGTGCTTTTCAGACAAATTCCCTTTAGATAAATTCGGTTTAATGTTGTAATTTTGTGCCGTAAACAGTGTTTCTAACCTCACATTAATATTAAAAAGTGATTTATCCCGATAATTTTGAGCAGAAGATAGAGTTTAACAGAGTACGCCAACTTCTTTCGGAGCGATGTCTGAGCCAGCTGGGAAAAGAGAAGGTGGAAGAGATGCACTTTTCTGCCTCCTACAACGAGATAACGACTCATCTCTCCCAGACCGAAGAGTTTGTTAGAATAAGGAAAGAGGAGGATTCTTTTCCCGACGGCCATTTTTATGATATGCGGCCGGTACTGAAACGTATACGTATAGAAGGGGCATGGATAGACCAGGGTGCTCTGTTTGAATTACGCCGTTCACTGCAGACCATTAACGGGATTGTGGCATTTCTGCATCGTGACGATGACAAAACACCCAAATACCCTAATCTGCTTGCTCTTACAGAAACATTGATCACCTATCCGGAGATCACCAAAAGAATAGACATAATACTCGATGATCTTGGCCAGGTGAGGGACAATGCATCGCCCCAATTGTCGAATATCCGTCGCGAACTGAGCTCTACTATGAATGGTATTTCAAAAGCCTGAACACTATCATGCGTAAGGCACAGGCTGAAGGATTTGTAGATAAGGATGTTTCGCCGAGCATGCGTGACGGACGGCTGGTGATCCCTGTTAATCCTTCTTACAAGCGTAAGATAAAGGGAATCGTACACGACGAATCCGCATCAGGGAAAACAGTCTTCATTGAGCCATCGGAGGTGGTGGAGGCCAACAACCGCATCCGTGAACTGGAGGCGGATGAGCGCCGGGAGATCATTAAATACTGACAATATTCAGCAGCTGGCTAAGGCCTTTTCTGCCGGATCTGCTGGAGTCGTATGAGTTTCTGGCTAAAATAGATTTTATTCAGGCAAAAGCATCTTTTGCGATGCTTACAGGCGGAATCAAGCCTTCCGTGGACAACGTGCAGCAGATAGATTGGGTGGAGGCGGTACACCCTTTGCTCTTCCTTGCCCTTAAAAAAACAGAACAGAAAGATTGTACCACTTGACATCACACTTGATAACAAGAACAGGATACTTGTGATCTCCGGTCCCAATGCCGGAGGTAAATCAGTATGCCTGAAACAGTAGGTCTATTGCAATACATGGTGCAGTGCGGGCTGCTGATACCACTGAAAGAGAACTCGAGAGTGGGCTTGTTCCACGATATTTTTATCGATATTGGTGATGAGCAGTCTATAGAGAACGATCTTTCTACATACAGTTCACATTTGATGAACATGAAGTTTTTCGGAAAGAACTGCAACGGCAATTCGCTGCTGTTGATCGATGAATTTGGAAGCGGTACCGAACCGCAGATTGGAGCAGCTATTGCGGAGGCGTTGCTCGACAGGTTCAATAGTCAGAAATCGTTTGGAGTTATCACTACCCACTACCAGAACCTGAAGCATTTTGCCAATGAGCATGAGGGAGTGGTTAACGGAGCCATGCTTTATGACCGGCATGAGATGCAACCCCTTTTCAGGTTATCAATTGGTAATCCGGGGGGGAGCTCGTTCGCCGTGGAGATAGCCCGTAAAATTGGCCTTCCCGAAGATGTGATTATCAGGCATCGGAGATAGTGGGCAACGATTACATCAATATGGACAAATATCTGCAGGATATTTCACGCGACCGGCGCTACTGGGAGCGCAAAGAGACGAGATACGCCGTGAAAGGAAGCATCTGGAAGAGCTGACATCGAAATTTGAAACCAGACTCGAAGAGATAGATAAACAGAAAAAGGAGATAATCCTGCAAGCAAAACAACAGGCTGAAAAGCTTATCCAGGAAAGCAATGCCCGTATAGAGAGTACTATCAGGCAGATTAAAGAGTCGCAGGCTGATAAAGAAAAAAACAAAACAGGCACGACAATCGCTTCGTGAATTCAAGGATAAAATTGAACCTGATGGAGCTTCAGAAGTAAAAGCCCGTGGAAGGCGGAAAAGGAAGCAAAAGACACTTCCAGCAGATGCTGACACAACAGGTGAAAAAGCCGGAGGTAGGAGATACCGTGCGATTTAAAGGACAGGCTTCGGTGGGAGAGGTTTTGGATATTTCCGGTAAAAGGGCGACTGTCGCTTTCGGGATGATAAAGTCAACTGTAGATCTGGACAAGCTTGAACAAGTTAGCGCCAATCAACTTAAAAAGAGAAGAGAACATCTAACACACGCGATTTTATGCATGAAAGGAGATTGAATTTCAAGCAGGATATTGATGTTAGAGGAATGCGTGGTGACGAAGCACTGCAGGCCGTGATCTACTTTATTGACGATGCCATACAGCTTGGCGTTTCACGTGTTCGTATTCTACACGGCACCGGGACAGGTGCCCTGCGGCAGATTATAAGGGAGTACCTGGGTAGCGTGAACGGCGTGGCGCATTATCAGGATGAACATGTTCAATTTGGCGGAGCAGGTATAACCGTGGTAGATCTGGAATGACATCATTAATAAAAAAAAGAAGTGCCATCACTTCAATGATGATTGGTATGTTTATTATTCCCCTCTCAGCACTGGTGATGTAGTTAGGGAACCAGGCTGGAGCCTTAATGCGGCAGCCTACGCAGAGGCAACCCGGAACGCACACTATATTTGGTATGTGTTCGTTGCTATAGGTACTGTTTCAGCAGTTACGTTGAATATTTACGTACACATTACCCGTAACATTGACAAGGAAAATAACTATGAACAAGAAGCCGGAGCACATGACAATAGTTAAATTATCCTAATTTAGAACTTGTCACTTGTAAAGGCGTTATAGTATAAACATAAATTATAGTTTTAAAATTACTAACAGGTATGAGATTAGATCTGAGTTCACACATTACACTGGAAGGGGTTCCAAAAGTATTACAGGCCTGAGAATGATTATGAAGAGTATAATCTTTCGAGGTACGAGAAGTTGCCGCTGGCTATTTATGAGGAGACAAATAAAGCTGCCAAAAAGATAGCAAACGACATTGTAAAAGAGATGTTAAAGCTGAAACAAACGGGGGAAACAGTTTGTATTGGGAATTAGTGGCGGCAGTTCACCTCTGCCGGTATATGAGGAGTTGGTAAGACAACACAGGGAGGAGAATTTAAGCTTCAGTAATCTGGTTGTATTCAATACCTACGAATTTTACCCGGTCATGGATTTTGCGTACAGCAACCTGCAGATGCTGAAAGATTTTTTCTTGAACCGGATAGATATCAAACCGGAGAATATATTCTCTCCTGATGCAACCATCGAAAAAGACCTTATAGCCGAAAACTGTGAGGTTTTTGAAAAGGATCTCCAGAGAATGGGCGGATTGGACTACCTCCTGCTTGGGTTGGGTAGTAAAGGCAACCTTGCTTTCAACATGCCGGGCAGCAGTCTTCACTCTCAGACACGTCTGGTTATGCTCGACGGTGATTCGAGAAAAGATATCGCTCGCAATTTTGGTTCACTTGATAAGGTTCCTGTAAGTGCAATTACTATGGGGCTGTCAGATATGATGGAGGCAAGAAAAATTACTCTTGTAGCATGGGGTGAACAAAAAGCAGAAAGTGTGCATAATATCGTTGAAGGCCCTGTAACGGATATGGTTCCCGGGTCAATATTGCAGACACATTCGGAAGTTAAGCTGTTTGTTGATCTTGCAGCTGCCTCTGACCTTACACGCATAAGCCATCCATGGCTTGTAACCAACTGCGATTGGACAAACAAACTTATCCGGAGGGCTATTGTTTGGCTCTGTGGCGTTGTTGACAAGCCCATTCTGAAGCTAACTAACAAGGATTACAATGATAACGGTTTGAGCGAACTAATTACACTATACGGATCGGCATATAATGTTAACATTAAAATATTCAATGAATTACAGCATACAATTACAGGGTGGCCCGGAGGTAAACCCGATGCCGATGATACTTATCGTCCCGAAAGGGCAAAGCCATATCCGAAAAAAAAGTTATAATCTTCAGCCCACACCCAGATGATGATGTGATCTCTATGGGAGGCACATTTCAGAGGCTTGTCAATCAGGGGGGCACGAAGTACATGTCGCTTACCAGACATCGGGGGGGAATATTGCTGTGGGGGGGACGAAGAGGTGATCCGCTATATCTCTGTATTGAAAAGTATGCGCAAAAAAAATTTGATCCCGGCAACAAAGGATTACTGGAGAAATACGAGGGTATCCGACAATATCTGATGCACGAAAAGCAAAAGAAGATCAGGATACCCCCGATATTCTGTTTATAAAAGGAAGAATCCGTCGAGAAGAAGCACGTTCTGCCGATAGGTATGTGGGGGGGCTTTCTGAAGAGAATGTTCATTTTCTGGACCTTCCTTTTTACGAAACCGGAAAAGTTAAAAAGAACCCTATCTCCGAAAAGGATGTGAACATTGTGAAAGATTTCATTCAAACCATAAAACCGCATCAGATATATGTTGCCGGCGACCTTGCCGATCCGCATGGTACACATAAGGTGTGCCTCGATGCCATTCTGGCTTCCATTGACATACTAAAAGAGGAAGAATGGTTTAAAGACTGCCGTGTATGGATGTACCGTGGTGCATGGATGGAGTGGGAGATAGCCCATATTGAAATGGCAGTACCCCTTTCACCTGAGGAGCTCAGACAGAAAAGGAACGCTATACTTAAACATCAGTCGCAGATGGAGAGTGCACCTTTCCTTGGGGGGGACGATGAGAGGTTGTTCTGGCAACGCTCAGAAGAGCGTAACCGTGCTACTGCCGAAATGTACTGGAAGCTTGGACTGGCGTCATATGAAGCGATAGAGGCATTTGTTGAGTACATTCCGGTACAATGATGTAAAAAGACCCTTTTGGTTATTATTGATATAATGAGCTGCCCGGAAAGCCAGGCAGCTCATTTAGTTGGTGCCTGATATACTTATGGCTACTCTAATACATTGTACATGCTGGTATTGATCTGTGGTATTTTGTTGCTGAGATCCACAGAACAAAAGGTTATCAATATTATACATATGATAGCTGTTTTGAACTGACAGGGAAGAATATTATATATTTATGTCGATATTTTAAAAAAAAGTCGTATATTGTGGCCTTTTCTAAAATAACACATGTCGAAAGAAAAATTCCATATTGAGTTTTTGATGGGCAATGCAACTCAGAGCAGTTTGTGGCGTATGATCAGCCAGATTGATGGCCTTTCGGAATGGTTTGCAGATGAAGTGTCAATGGATGAGACAGAAACCATTTACACCTTCACGTGGGGGGGAAATCATCAAACCAGGCTATGATTTTGAATCAGAAGCCACAGTCAAGTATTCGTTACAGATGGATTGACGAAGGTGAGGAGAACTATTATTTTGAGTTTTTACTTCGTAAACTTGAACTATCAGGTGATGTTACACTGGAGGTTACAGATTTTGCCGATCCGGGTGAAAAAGGAGATGCTATTACTTTATGGGAGTCGCAGATAGATGAGTTGAAGCGAAGATTAGGCATCTGACAGTTTGTGGTTGCAATATAGTTACTCGCTTTAATCAACTTTACATTTTTGAACTGCATTTGTACGTTTGATTTTACTATCTTTGTCATAAAATTAAACAGGTCTCTTTTTGTTCAGATTTAATGGGTAGATTTTTCCAAATAAAGCGATTATACAGTTATATTCTTACAACCTTTATCCCGCTTTTTCTGATGACTTTTGCCATATGCCTTTTTCTGGTATTGATGCAATTCCTGTGGAAATACGTGGAAGATATGGTAGGCAAAGGGCTGGGGGGTTGGATGTAATAGGGGGGAGATGTTCTTCTATGCTGCACTGAACCTTATTCCGATGGCATTACCATTGGCAATCCTGCTTGCATCGCTGATGGTATTCGGGAATATAGGCGAAAACTTTGAGCTGCTGGCCATAAAATCGGCAGGTATCCCTCTGCTTAAAATCATGAAACCGCTCATTGTCCTTGTTTTCTGTATTTCAGTGAGTGCCTTTTTCTTTCAGAACTACGCTGTTCCAAGAATTCAGACCAAATTCTATTCGTTACTTATATCCATTAGACAAGCATCACCAGAACTGGATGTTCCAGAAGGTGTCTTTTATAAAGAGATAGAGGGGGGGTATAACCTTTACGTGGGAAAAAAAAGACAGACGCACGGGAATGTTGTATGATGTGCTGATATACGATATTGCGAGCGGATTCAACAATATGGCTGTGATTATTTGCGATTCGGCCAAAATGAGTATGACAGAAGATAAGACAATGCTTATCTTCACAATGTACAGCGGGCAGCAATTTCAGAATTTCAACCAGGGTTCATCATCTCAGTATAATCCCGATTTTGTTCCGTACGCACGTGAAAGCTTCAAGGTGAAGACAATGATGATCTCTTATGATGCCAATTTTAACCGCATGGGAGAAGATGTTATTGAAGGAAGCTCTACAAGTAACTATGTATCCAAAAATCTTTCAGAACTTGGCTATTCCATCGATTCCATGACTATGATAATGGACAGTGTAAACGTGATGGACAGAAAATTGATGAAAAATTACTCCTTTCTCACCTTTCGCAACAGCTACCCTGCCGATAAGAGAGATTCGCTAATAACAGCTCCTTTGTATTCAAATGTTGAGGTCCCTTCGCCCGACACCCTTCTGCAGTCGAAAAGGGCCGAAGAGCAGTCGGCTATACTCCAGAGTGCATTTATGAAGGCCGATAATAACAGCAACGAGTATCTTTCAGATCTTTCAACAAGACAACTACTCAAAAGACCATAAACCGGCATTGGATAGAATGGCATCGAAAATTTACCATTCCTTTCACCTGCCTTATATTCTTTTTTTATTGGCGCACCACTGGGTCGATAGTCAGAAAAGGAGGTCTGGGCACACCTATTGTCATATCAGTAATACTTTTCATTATCTATTACATTGTGGAAAATGTTGGATACAAGATGACACGAGACGGTGTTTGGGTACATTGGTTCGGTATGTGGTTCAGTTCGCTTGTTCTGCTGCCTATTGGTGTATTCCTTACCCACAAAGCAGTTAACGATTCTGTAATCATGAATGCAGATACCTATGTTGAATTCTTTAAGAGGCTGTTCTTTATTCGTGAAGCAAGAAAGTATAATGTAAAGAGTGTAATTATTGATATACCGGACTACAACAAAATATCGGGTTCTTTATCGGAATTATCAGGTGAAATTGATATCTTTATCAATAGATATAGAAGGTTGTCCTATAAACAGTATTGGACAGATGTTAATTACGATAGGGAATTGAGATACATCAAAAGCTCAATGGAAATAATACTAAACCAGCTATCCAACTCAAGAGAACTAAAGGTGCTTGCAAAAGCTGAAGAGTTCCCGGTGCTCATCAGTAGTTTCCGCCTTTTTAAAACAAACTCGCTTCCTGCCAGGATAAGCATGTATTTCTTTCCGTTTGGTATAATTCCGAGACTCTTATTTATACCCTTTGAAGTGAGAATAAGAAAAGATCTGGAGAATATTCAACTGCTGATAGTGAATTTAAAAAAATTATCGGTAATATTCATGCACCTGTTGATGCAGCAATTGCAGGAAAAACGGTGATAGAACATAATTTTGATGCAGTAATATCTGAAGATTAAAACTCAGTAACAGCATAAAATAATTTTATATATATGCAAAATAATATTAAATTAAACACCATCGAGGAGGCTATTGATGAAATAAGGAATGGAAATTTCATAATCGTGGTCGATGATGAAGACAGAGAAAACGAGGGCGACCTGATTATAGCTGCGGAGTGCATTACCCCCCCTGAAAAGATCAACTTTATGGAGACACATGCAAGGGGCCTTATTTGTGCGCCTGTGACTAAAGAACGCGCCGAAGAGCTGGAGCTTCCGATGATGGTTACTCATAATACTTCTATCCATTCAACGCCTTTCACGGTATCCATTGATTTACTTACCCATGGTTGTACAACTGGAATTTCGGCCTACGACAGGGCTCAAACCATACTTGCACTTACCCGCGAAGAGACTGCGCCGGAAGATTTTGGCCGTCCGGGACATATTTTTCCACTTAGGGCACAATCAAAGGGTGTACTTCGTCGTGCAGGGCATACAGAAGCATCAATAGATTTTGCCCGTCTCGCAGGCTTGTATCCTGCCGGCGCACTCGCAGAAATTAAAAACGAGGATGGTTCCATGGCTCGCCTTCCGGAATTGATGAATATGGCCAGAAAGTTCGATCTTAAGATTGTATCCGTAGCCGATCTGATTAAATACAGGCTCCAGACCGAATCGCTCATAGAAAGGGGGGTGAAGCGGTCAGGCTTCCAACGCAATACGGCGATTTATGATGATTCCTTTCCTGCAGAAAGCCACCGGACAGGAGCACGTGGCGCTGGTAAAGGGTGAATGGCACGATGATGAGCCTATACTGGTACGTGTGCACTCATCGTGTATAACGGGCGACACTTTTGGTTCAATGCGCTGCGAGTGCGGGGGAACAGCTGCATAAAGCGTTGGAGATGATTGAAAAGAGGGTAGAGGCGTGCTGGTATATCTGAACCAGGAGGGACGTGGAATAGGACTAATGGCAAAGCAGCTGCATACAAACTGCAGGAACAGGGACTTGACACAGTAGATGCCAACCTTCATCTCGGCTACCAGGCCGATGAGAGGGATTACGGAGTGGGAGCCCAGATATTGCGCAGCCTTGAAGTGAGGAATATGCGACTGATGACCAACAATCCCAGAAAAAGGATCGGATTGGAATCGTATGGACTGGAGGTAGTTGAAAATGTGCCTCTTGAGATTACGCCCAACAAGTATAATCACTTCTATATGGAGACCAAAAAGAAGAAAATGGGGGGCATGTGCTTCGAAATATAAAATAGATTATAAAAATAAATAGATATGTACGGAAAAATGCAACAACACCTTCAGGCCGAGCTTAGAGCAATAGAAGAGGCAGGACTTTACAAGAATGAAAGAATTATTGTTACCCCCGCAAAGGGCAGAGATAAGAGTTCAATCGGG
>JMBX01000185.1_pt1 | contig 16888 bp, 19 predicted proteins | sample 616521 | NCBI WGS metagenome assembly JMBX01 (sample SAMN02727906, study PRJNA239997) | anaerobic digester metagenome | biome: anaerobic digester; isolation source: mesophilic anaerobic digester inoculated with municipal waste water sludge... | place: Germany: Bielefeld University, CeBiTec ...
TCTCTCGCTGGATACCTGAGTACAGCCGGGCACGCTAATCCGGCTGGAATCTGGGGAGTCCACTCTCTAAGGCTAAATACATTTGATGACCGATAGTGAACAAGTACCGTGAGGGAAAGGTGAAAAGTACCCCCCCTGTTAGGGGAGTGAAAAGAACCTGAAACCGTAAGCTTACAAACAATCGAAGGGCTAATGGCGTGTTGGTGCTAAGGCGAAAGCCTGTGTGCAGCGCTATGCCTGACGGTGTGCCTTTTGGAGAATGAGTCTGCGAGTTAATCTTTGTGGCAAGGTTAAGGAAGTTACATCCGAAGCCGCAGCGAAAGCGAGTCTGAATAGGGCGTGCAGTCGCAAGGATTAGACACGAAACCAGGTGAGCTAACCATGGTCAGGTTGAAGCGAGTGTAACAACTCGTGGAGGACCGAACCTACTAATATTGCAAAATTAGGGGGATGAACTGTGGTTAGGGGGGGTGATATGCCAAACGAACTTGGAGATAGCTTGTTCTCCCCGAAATAGCTTTAGGGCTAGCGTTAAGCGTTTAGTAACGGAGGTAGAGCACTGAATGGGTAAGGGGGGGCTTATTGCTTACCGAGCCTAATCAAACTCCGAATGCCGTTACTCCAAGCTTAGCAGTCGGACTCCGGGGGATGAGCTTCGGGGGGGTCGAGAGGGAAAGAGCCCAGATCAACAGCTAAGGTCCCTAAATTTGTACTAAGTGGGAAACGAGGTGAGGTTACTGAAACAACCAGGAGGTTGGCTTAGAAGCAGCCACCCTTTAAAAAGTGCGTAATAGCTTACTGGTCGAGTGATCTTGCGCGGAAAATTCAACGGGGGCTAAGTACAATACCGAAGCTTTGGAGCCACACAATGTGTGGTTGGTAGGGGGGGAGCGTTCTGCTTGCATTGAAGGTTGACTGTGAGGACAGCTGGAGCGGGCAGAAGTGAGAATGCAGACATGAGTAGCGTAAAACACGTGAGAACCGTGTTCGCCGTATATCTAAGGTTTCCGACGCCAGGTCAATCCGCGTCGGGTTAGTCAGGACCTTAGCCGAGGCCGAGAGGCGTAGGCGATGGACAGCCGGTCAACATTCCGGCACCACTTAAGAGGAGTGATGGAGGGACGCAACGAGGTAGGCCAGCCCGCGATTGGTTGTGCGGGTGCATTGTATGTCAGCCGTTGAGGACTGTAGGAAAATCCGCAGACCGAGGTGAGATACCGTGACGAGCCCATGAGGCGTAAGTGAGTTGAGCCTTGTTGCCGAGAAAAGCTTCTAAACGATGAATCTTAAGTGCCTGTACCGCAAACCGACACTGGTAGATGGGTAGAGTATACCAAGGCGAACGGGAGAACCTTTGTTAAGGAACTAGGCAATTTGGCCCCGTAACTTCGGGATAAGGGGGGGTGCCCTCTGAGGTGAGTGAATATGAGCTTCGGGGGGGTCGCAGTGAATTGGTTCTAGGGACTGGTTACCAAAACCACAGGTCTCTGCAAAGCCGTAAGGCGATGTATAGGGGGGGCTGACACCTGCCCAGTGCCGGAAGGTTAAAGGGAGAGGTTAGGCGCAAGCCGAAGCTTTGAACTGAAGCCCCGGTGAACGGCGGCCGTAACTATAACGGTCCTAAGGTAGCGAAATTCCTTGTCGGGTAAGTTCCGACCCGCACGAAAGGTGTAACAACTAGAACAGTGTCTCAACAAAGGACCCGGCGAAATTGAAATAGCCGTGAAGATGCGGCTTACCCGCAGTAGGACAATAAGACCCCCGTGGAGCTTTACTGCAGCTTGACATTGAGTTAGGATTTTATTTGTGTAGGATAGGTGGGAGGCTATGAAGCTAGGACGCCAGTCTTGGTGGAGCCATCGGTGAAATACCACCCTGATAAAATTTTGACCCTAACCCCATTCCGTGATCCGGATGGGGGACCGTGTCAGGTGGGCAGTTTGACTGGGGGGGCGGTCACCTCCTAAAGAGTAACGGAGGTGCCCAAAGGTTCCCTCAGGCTGAATGGAAACCAGCCTAAGAGTGTAAAGGCATAAGGGAGCTTAACTGCAAGGCCAACGCGCCGAGCAGATACGAAAGTAGGGCTTAGTGATCCCACGATTCCGTGTGGAAGGGTCGTGGCTCATCGGATAAAAGCTACCCCCCCGGGGATAACAGGCTAGTCAGGTCCAAGAGTTCACATCGACGACCTGGCTCGGCACCTCGATGTCGGCTCATCGCATCCTGGGGCTGGATAAGGTCCCAAGGGTCGGGCTGTTCGCCCGTTAAAGCGGTACGCGAGCTGGGTTCAGACCGTCGTGAGACAGGTCGGTCTCTATCCACTGTGGGCGTAAGTGATTTGAACAGAGCTGCTCCTAGTACGAGAGGACCGGAGTGGACAGACCTCTGGTGTGCCAGTTGTCGTGCCAACGGCATAGCTGGGTAGCTACGTCTGGCAGAGATAACCGCTGAAAGCATCTAAGTGGGAAACTCGCTGTAAGATTAGATCACTTTTATCGATAAGATAGTAAGATCGCAGGAAGACCACCTGCTTGATAGGCAGAATGTGTAAGTGCAGCAATGCATTGAGCTAATCTGTACTAATGATCGAGGGCTTCGGCGTGATGCGGAGAACTCGGTGTTTTTCAATCAAACCTACAAATGTTATTCAGCTTAATGATACTGAGATTTGAAATTTGTCTCTTGGTGACTATAGCTGCGAGGGTACACCCGGTAACATACCGAACCCGGAAGTTAAGCTCGCACACGCCGATGGTACTTGGGGGGGAGCCCCCCCTGGGAGAGTAGGTCATTGCCAAGAGACTTTTCATTTAACTTCACAAGAGCGGGGTAGCATTCACTGCGCTCGAGAGCAGGCTATTGCTAAGAGAATTCATCAGAATCTACAAGAGCGGGGCAGCATTCACTTCGCTTGAGAGTAGGTCATTGCCAAGAGACTTTTCATTTAAACCCATTGTTTAATACTTGTTCAATCGTGGCCTTCTGATCACGAGTTTGTCTTTTAAAAACTTTCGAAATACCAAGAAACCAGCAAATTAAACCCCCATATAATCTATTGCGTGATGAGTTCGTAAGTGATATTCTATATTTAAGACCAGAATAGAAAGGAATTGAAATGAGAACTATTCGCAGCGCTATTTATACTCTGAAGCCCTATGAACGTGGCATTCAGGAAACCTTTGGTAAGTACAGTCGCTATGTTTGCCGGGGGGGCTTGGTTTCAATGGCCATTCGCGCAACTGGTGCGTGTGCGCGATATCCGCGAACACACCATGGATATCATGGCACAACCTGTTATTACCAAAGATAACGTAGAAATTGAAGTGGATGGCATCATGTGGGTGCGTCCGGAAGGTTCAGAAGAAGCGATTAAACGCACCTTCTATAACATCGATGACTGGAAACACGCTGTGGTGCAACTGGCTATGACCAACTTACGCCAGGAATTTGGCGATTTAACACTGGACGAAAGCCTGGTGGCACGCGAAACGATTGCGGCAAACCTGTTGGCTGTACTAAGTGAATATGCAAAAGAATGGGGGGGTTTGGTGGTGAGCAAAGTTGAAATCCGCCAGATTGACCCACCCGAAGATATCAAACGCGCCATGCACAAGCAAAAAAACCGCTGAACAGGAACGTCGCAGTATGCGCCTTTTGGCGACTGGTGAGTTTGAAGCCGCCGAACAAAAGAAACTGGCTGCCATCCAGCGCGCTGAAGGTGAACGCGAAGCCGCTATCCATGTGGCGGAAGGTCAGGCAGAGGCAATCCGCCTGGTGAACGAAGCCGCTGAAAAGTATTTGTGGGCAACGCGCAGCTTTTAAAGAAAATCGAAATGGTTGAGACCGCGCTAAAGGATAATGCTAAAGTTGTTGTCACCAATGAAGCATCAACCCCACCTTGCTCTTGGGTGATTTGCCGATGAAGATTTCAAAATAACGCTCTGGCGTTATAGATAATTCGCAAAAAATATTTATTCAGACCAAAGACCAGCTTTTATGGCTGGTCTTTGCTGTTCCCGTGTAAATTGGTGCTTGGTTAGAGAGCGACGGAATTGCTGACGAATTCGGACTGCTTGACAAATATTATCTGCCAACTATATAATTAGTAAAATAACATTAATGTCAATTCAATAAGAATTAGTACGTGTTGAGCCTGTTCAGTTTTAACGCTATTTAATAATCGAAAATGTATTCTTGGGGATTAATCCAGAGAGAATTGCCATCTTAGATTTGTCTGAGTTTTAGCTTTTTTTCTCTTGTTTCTTTCTTTACAATTTAATTTCAGGAGGCATAGCATGAAAAATCCTGGTTCTGCCAAACGCAAAAAAAACTCATTCCAGCACTTATCATCACCAGCTTAGTGCTCATGTTTCTTGCTGGTTCGCTTATCTTTGTTTACAACTATGATAAGAATCCAATTTTCTATAAAGAGCCAATTCGTCCGCCTTCATCGATAAAAGTAAACCTGGAAAGTTTGGGCGAAGTTACAGCGGTTCCTTTAAATTCAACGATAAATCTTTACACCTATGCAAAAAGCGAATATCCTTTGGAAAAGGTTGACCTTTATATCAATGGTCAACTCTATCAAAGTGCTTCGCCGTTAGACCATGCAGATCCGAGTGAGTTGTTTCTGGAATGGACCTGGCAACCAGGAACGACAGGCTTATTTGACCTCATGGTGGAAGCAGTCGATGTTTTTGGCGTGAATGCCTTTTCAAATGTCGTGACCCTGATTGGAGAGGAAGCCAGTACTGTTTCTATTTCCCATCTTTCCGAACAGGGTGAAACATTAGAATCCATCGCGTTGGAACAAAACATCCCCTTGGAAGAAATACAAAACAACAACCCTGATTATTCGCCCGCGGACATTTTACCGGAAGGAACACTCATTGTTCTTAAGCCGATTTATGTGCCAAAACCGAGCGGAGAGCCGGTCATTGAGGGTATTGATTTAGCCAGTGTCGGGGGGGACATTATCAAAACAGAGTGGATCCACTGCTGATTAATATCCCTGAAATTGATATGACAGAAGAAGGTTCTGGTAAGGGTCCCATTGAAGTAAACGGCATACAGTTCAATAACTGGGAAGAATATATCAGTTCATTAATTGAAGAAGGGATTCTCCCACCGCAGAATGAAGACGGTGACCATCAAGGTCCAAAAGAGCCCCGGCAGAAAGCGAGGATAAACCACAGCAATCCGAAACTCTCGTTAATGCGGGCAAACTTCAAGGTGTACAAGCTATCTGGCAAAATTTTCAAGAGATCGTTAAAGATTTGGGATCCAAGGAAGCCACTTCACCACCACAAAAGGTTCCTTATCTCTTTTGGGAGCTTGAAGGTTGTAACATTAATATTTCCATTGAAGATTATGCGCCCAAGTATGATGGAGAGCCCGAAAGACTTGAAGATGGCTACAGGCTTTTTAAACAGGAAGTGATTTTCACTGAAAAAGAGGTTTTCAAGAAACCTTTTGAACTCGTGAAAGAAATCCCAGTAATGGAATGGAAGTTCGGTGGCAATAAAGTTCATGTTTATGATGATCTCAATGTCAACGCTCACCGAGTTGAATACGTATTGGTTGCCTATAACGATTTGGGCACAAAATCTGTTTCATATTTTGTCCAATTAGCTCCCACATGTTTCAAAAATATTCCTAAACCCAATGCTTTGCGCGTTGATGAAGATGGCTACATGAAATTGCCCGATGGAATCGACCTGGCATATTTCTATCTTCAATTCCAGGAAGAAGACGGAGAATATGGTATGGCGTTGCGGGTACCTTCATTGCCCGGACGTTTTTTTCTTGCCAAAATCGGGCGAAGCGTTCAACATACGCAGATATATTGACGAGATTTTAATTGAATATGGCGATCGAAATCCTGATTTAAGGATAAAGCTGGATGTCTGGGGGGGCTGGTTAAATGGCAAGCTTATTCACGTGGGTAAGCTTGACTATAATCTAAGTCGCGCAATATTTCTCGTCTGCACAGATATCACTAAAGCTAACTGCAAAGATAATTACGCCTCTCCTTATTGGTCAACTTATCTCAATGTTACGAATTCATATCCAGCAGATTACAAGTTTCTGTTCGTAGTTATTCCCAGTCGCATGGCTAAGCTGGATTATGTGGAGGTAGACTTTTCTTCTGGGAAACCATTCCCGCCAGAGCAGGCGTATACATTCTGTGCCTGGGAAGGGGGGGGTGGCCAGGCTTGCAAAAGTCAGATTAGAAGGTTTGAGATTAACTCAAACAGACCAAAAACATTTGAGCTGGCTTTAAACAAAGAGCCAAAATATACCGGACATGACGGCTTCGGTGCAAGTCCCTGGAAAGGAGCCTCTGAATACAAACTCTTTATGAACCTTTGGACCAGATATGAGTCTGGGTTAGTGTCCACTTCTTTATCCAACCAAATTTTGTTGGAAAAAGGGAGTCATGAGGGTTTCCCAAGTTCTATTCCAACACTACAATCCAGTATTTTGGGGGGCTTATGATATGTTCATTTACCCCGACAGTTACGTTCCCCCCCCAAGTTTAACAATTTCCGGGAAAGCAGGGTGTGTCGAGATTATCTATGATCCGGAAAATGAGTACGAACCTGGTCAAATTGTTTGTCCGAAGGATTTGAAAGCAAAAGAAGAGAAGCGCTGTAGCGGATGGGGAGAAGTTAAATGTACCCTGGAAGGAATTGGCGAGGTCTTAGTTGAAAGCTGGGACAGCGTTGCCTATTTCTACAATTTAACCAAAGAGCTCATAGTAGAGGGTATTACCAAAATCCTGCCTTCAGCTGTGGGGGGGATACGTGTAGGGGGGGCAGAATCAGAGGAGCTCTTGATGCAACGATTGCCTACTTCACCGGATTGCCTCCTAAATTGCCCGATTCAAAGACGTTTTATTCTGAAAATATGACAATTCTGTTTATAAAAATTGTCGCGGAAGTAGAAAAAGGAATTACCGGGTCCCCCCCTGAATCATTGATTTCTGAAATGTGTAAAGAAGGCACCTGGTGTTATGAGCAGATAAAAGAAGAAATCGGGGGGGAATATATTGAGGATGCTGAAAGAAGATTGGCGCAGCCAGCCTGCTACGATAGCGCTGGTAATATACGGGAAGATCAAAAATTTACTGCTTGAGAGACAATATCGATTTGAAGCCTATTTATGGCAGTTCAACCAGACCCGGGGGGCGATTAAGATTCGCATCACCCGCAAAACACACCTGAAACAAACGCTTATACCAGAAGAGCTTGCCAGCACACAACGCATTGGCTTGACCTTTAGAACCTATAGCGAAACCGTGGCGCAAGATTTTGATATCGTGGTTCCTTATTGGGAAGCATTTCCGGTGCTTAACCCCCCCGGAGATAGCATTGATCTCTACTTACCTTTGAGACTTTGCACACCCAAAGAAAGATGGGATGGGAAATGTAAGATTGACATAAGCCAAACCAGCCCCCTGTTTTTTTGGAGCAACTTCTACTGCCGAGTTAGGCAGTTACTGTAAAGATAGCCTTGAATCTACTGATGATATTTGGGTACCCTGCACAAATACCGAGACATCCGTAGAAAAATTCAAGAACCCAGACAAGGATTAGAAGACATGAAGAAAAAAATACTCTTAGCAATAATAGCGGTCATCCTGTTGTTTACGGGTGCTTTTGTGGCTGCCAATTATCTTAAAGAGCCAGCCAAAGCTGATGGCACAACCATCGCCTGGATAGACGCGCCACTCGATAAGATGAGACTTCCTCTTGAGCCTTATGAAATCGTTTTTCACGCCAGTGATGCGTCCGCCATTGTAAAAGGGGGGGAAATCACTATTAATGGCCAGCTTTTGGTTGAGTTGGATACCAATTATAAAGAAAGCCTGGTGTCCTTTCGCCATGTGTGGACGCCTGTTTCAGAAGGTGAATACATAATTGAAGCCAGAGGACAAAACGATAGCGGACAATGGAGCGACCCTGCCAAGGTTCTCGTCTACATCGGTGCTTTGGAACCAACCGAAACCCCCCCAACGCCAGTTTTTACTTACACGCCAACATTCACCCCAACAGCTTCACCCACGCCTACGGCAACGCCTACGGTTACGCCTACTCCCGGGCCTGCACCAATTACGTTTATCAACCCGCATGTGAACACAAATCAAATCTACTGGGGGGGCGGATCAGGCACCTGCGGTCGGGAAGAGGTCGACTTTTATGTCACTGTGCCTCCCGCGGCAGAAGTCAGCTGGGTAAAGTGCGCTACCGTGTGATTGATCTTGATGGTATCTATCCGCCTACGGAATGGGGGGGTGAAAAGCAGATGTATCTGAACAACGCTTACAACGGAGAATGGCTGGTTTCGGTGAAAGGCTACAATATGTTTCCTCTAGGAACCCGTTCTGCCAGTCATGGACGTGTGGAGTATTATTTTGTGGCGTTTCGTTATGCTGATAATGCGACAGCATCATCAAGCGTGAAGAACGATTTGCGACTAGATTATTGTTCAAATTAACAAATTTAAGATTAATGGCTAAATACAATCTTGATGAAGCCTTAGTATGAACGATGTCGGGTATACTTAGCTTATAAAAGACAAGGAGATGAAATGGACTTTAAAGACAGTAAAACCTATCAAAATCTGATTAACTCCTTTGCGGGTGAATCACAAGCGCGCAGTCGCTATTACTTTTACGCCGAAGTTGCCGAAAAGAAGGCTACTATCATGTGCGTGATATTTTCCATGAGACCGGCGATAACGAACTGGAACATGCCAAAGTTTTCTACGACCATCTGATAGAAAAAGGCTGTGAGGGTGTTATCCATGTCGATTCGGGCTATCCCCTTTCGGTTGGTTCAACCGCGGAAAACCTAAAGGCTGCCGCGGATGGCGAATACGAAGAGTTTATTGACCTGTACAAGCAAGCCGCCATCGATGCCGAAGAAGAAGGCTATGATGATATCGCTGAATCCTTCCAGGAAATTCTGGAAGTTGAAGAACGTCACTATGAACGTTATATGAAGCTTTGGGAACTCGTGCGCGATAAGAAGTATTTCAAGCGCGATCACAAAGTTTACTGGAAATGTGGCAACTGTGGCTACGTCCATGAGGCGAAGAAGCCCCGAAACTTGCCCAGCCTGCAAGCACGCGCAAAAGTATTTTGAAGTTACTTCCCTTCAAGAATAATCGCTGAGTTTGTAAAATATTGCATTCTAAGTCCTTCACAGATTGTGGAGGACTTGCTTTTTAACGAAGGCTTGTGATGTTTCACTTTGAACAGCATTCCAAAGTGTCGATTTAAGCGCAAAGATTTCTCAATGCGTCGAAAGAATTACAAAGGACACCTTGCCTAATTCGCAGCTGCCGGTTAAGATTATCCACGGATTACGATAAAACTAGCCTGGCAAGGGCGAAAACAGGCAAGAACCCACGAACTGAGTATGAAATTCAGCGTTGGAATTGCTTGCCAAAGAAAGGATTTGCGATGCTGATACATGAATATCAAGCCAAACAAAAACTGCAAGAGTACAAGATACCAGTCCCCCCCAAAGGCGCGCTTATTACGCGTGATGAAGAAATAATCCAGGTACTGCGAAAAACCGAGACACCTGTCGCGGTGATTAAAGCCCAGGTACACGCGGGCGGACGTGGTAAGGCCGGTGGCGTGGTTGTGGTGGAGTCATTACTGGATGGCATCACCGCGGTAAGACGCCTTTGGGCTCAAAACTGGTCACTAACCAAACGGGCGCGGAAGGCAAACCGATTGATGCCGTGCTGGTAGAAGAAGGCGTGAACATCGACCAGGAATACTACCTGGCGCTCACCATCAACCGCAGTTCTCAGTGTATTAGTTTGCTGGTGTCAACTGCGGGTGGCATGAACATTGAAGCAAAAGAACACGCCAGTTCAATCAAACAATACGATATTGACCCGCAAGTTGGCATGCGCGATTTCGTTGCCATCAGGGTCTGCCAGGATCTGATGCTCTCGCGTAAGGACTGGCCAGCCTGGATAGCCACATTGCAAAATCTCTACCGTTGCTTTACTGAAAATGACGCGCTCTTAATTGAAATAAATCCCTTTATCCGCAGCAAGGAAGGCGAATGGATCGCGCTGGATGCCAAAATGGATTTCGACGACAACGCTCTCTACAGACATCCCGAGCTGGTGCTCTTACAAGATGACCGTCAACAGACAGTGTCTGAACTTCTGGCGGCGCATTATGACCTGAGCTATGTTTCGCTGGATGGCACAATCGGCTGCCTGGTGAACGGTGCTGGTTTGGCGATGGCAACGATGGATGCCATCAAAGAAGCCGGCGGTGAACCAGCAAACTTCCTGGATGTCGGTGGCAGTGCGACCACGATATCGGTTGCTAATGGTTTGGATATTCTTTATCACGACTCGCGTGTGGAAGGCGTATTTATCAATGTCTTTGGTGGTATTGTGCGTTGTGATATCGTTGCGGAAGGGATTATCCGCGCACTTCAAAAACAAAGAAAAGATTTGCCGGTTGTCATCCGTTTGGAAGGTAATATGAAAGAAGAAGCGATTGAGGCTCTTCAGGCTTTTTCGCCAAACCTGGAATTTGTTGATAATCTGGAAAATGGCGCGGCACTCATCGTGCAAAGAATTAATGAGAGGAAAATGGCATGAGCATCTGGATTGATAAAAACTCACGAATTTAGTACAAGGCATGACGGGAAAATATGGGCAATATCACACCCGTATGATGCTGGAATATGGCAGTAATATCGTCGCTGGCGTGACACCTGGCAAAGGCGGTGAAAAGTATTGGGCGTCCCCGTTTTTGACCGTGTCGAAGAAGCCGTGGCACAGACGGGCGCGAATGTGAGCATTATTTTGGTGCCGGCACGATTTGCCGAATCAGCCATTTTCGAAGCGGCACTGTCTGATGTGCCCCCCCTTGTTGTATGTATTACCGAGCATATCCCTATTCAAGATATGCTCAGAATTATGGCTTATCTCAAAGATCGTCCCGTTCGCTTGCTGGGGCCCAACTGTCCAGGTCTGATTACACCCGGAGAGTGCAAAGTGGGCATTATGCCTGGGCCGGTGCATATCCCTGGGCCGGTTGGTGTGGTTTCGCGCTCTGGCACTTTAACTTATGAAGTCGCGCGCTCGTTGACCAACGCTAATTGTGGGCAAAGCACGGTGGTGGGTATCGGTGGTGACCCTATTCACGGCACGAATTTTATCGATGTTTTATCCGCGTTCGAAGAAGACCCCCAAAACAGAACTGCTTGTTCTTCTGGGCGAAATTGGCGGTGATGACGAAGAGAAAGCTGGCGCGTGGCTGAAGGCGAATTCGTCTAAGCCTGCAATCGCGTTTATCGCGGGACAAACAGCACCCGCTGGAAAGCGCATGGGTCATGCCGGCGCGGTAATTCGTGGTGGCAAGGGCACGGCAACGTCCAAAATTGAAGCCTTGCGCGACTGTGGTGTGCATGTGGTAAGTAAGATTGCTGACATCGGCCCCCCTTGGCAGTAAAGATATTGGGCAAGTAAGGTCTGCGTGCAGGTAAGATGTAATTACTGACTGAAATGTAAGCGTTTTGGCTTTATGCGTTTTCCAGGTCAGCTATGGCATGACCGATAAACGCGATAAGGTCAGAAGGAAGAACTGAAGCGGCGTGTTTGCGTTTTTCAAGAGCGAGCATGCCGCTTTTTGCATGTAAGTACACAGCCAGGCTGGCAGCATCAAAAGCGGGCATGCCCTGCGCGAGCAAAGCAAGCATTATGCCTGCCAGCACGTCGCCACTGCCGGCATGAGCTAAGACAGAATTGGCAAAATCCAGTCTCCGCAAATCACCGTTGGGTGAGGCAACGATGGTGTTTGCACCTTTTAGCACAAGGGTTAGCCCTTTTTCTGTCGCAAAGTCTTGCGCAAGTTCAGCGCGATTGGCTTGAATTTCTTCAATGTCCAGTCTCGTAAGGCGCGCCATTTCGCCCGGGTGGGGCGTGAATATTGCCGTCTTGGGCAGGTACTCATAAATGTCTGGGATTTGACTTAGGATGGTGAGCATATCCGCGTCAAAAATGACAGGGATATTTGGGAACTTAGGTAATATGTTTTCCAAAAACTTGATGGCGAAGTTTTGTGTGTTTGGGCTAAGGCTTAATCCAGGACCGATTAGGATGGCTTGTTTATTGGCAAGGACGGGCGCGAGTGTTGTCGTTGCAGTTGACGCGATGGCGCCATCGTGTTCTGGCAGCAATTGCCATATCGCTTCGGGGATTTGCCCTGCCAGGGCTGGATGTAATGCGCTGGGAATCGCCATGCCAAGATAGCCAACGCCAGCGCGCAGACAGGCTTTGCCGGCAAGCAGCGCCGCGCCCGTATAGCGCATGGACCCACCGATAAAAAGCGCCGAGCCGAAGCTTCCTTTGTGGCTTGTATCTGCTCTTTTGGGCAAGTGCCCACGTAGTAATTCGGGCGTAATGCTTATGATGTCGGTATGTGATGTTTCGCTTGTCATCTTAAGTTTAATTGTAAGCTAAAACCAGTATTTGTAATAAAACAAACCTGGCTGTTGTAAAACCAAATAACTTGAAAATCCTGGCTTAAGGTAAAATTGGCATATGAAAAAGTTCAAATGCCATATACTTGGGATTGTTTTGGTTTTAACTCTCTTGCTCGGTGCCTGTAAGCAAGAAACACCCATACCTACACCGGTTGTTGTTTCGGATCACACGCCACCGGCTGTGAGCGTTAGCGAAACGGATGAAACGACACCAGACCAGACAACAGCAGAGCCTGTTGAAGACCCGGGATCTGTTTCTCTTGAGCAGGTTCAAGCCCAAATTGTATTATGGGCACCTGGCAGCGCGGACGCAAATCTCGTGCAAAACTTTGCCTGGCAATTGCAAAACTATGCCCAGCAAAACGCGCTTAGCTTTGAACAGCGGGAAAACCTTAGCCCCCAGCCAACTCAGCGCGCAGACCCAGCTGGTGGTCGCCCTGGCGAGCCAGGCTGAACTTAAAACGATGGCAGAAGCAAACGGGCAAGTGCAGTTTCTTTACATTGGCAATTTGGAAGAAAGCCCCTTGCCAAACGTGCATGTTTTGAATCAAGTGCAAGCCTTGCCGGAGCAACAAAGTTTTTTTTGGCAGGACTGGCAGCAGTCTTGGGCACACCCGAGTTTAGGGTAGGGTCAATTACAATGAGTAATACGGCGGCTGGTCAAATCGCGCGGGATGGTTTTTGACTGGCGCGCGCTACTATTGTGGGCTTTGTCGTTCGCGATATACACCCTTAATCCTGTATCCGATTCAAGCCGAACTTGAAGAATCCGCAAACTGGCAAGGTGGGTTGGATCATTTGCTAAGCCAGGAAGTAAAAACCGTATTTGTGCAACCGGAAGCGAGTTCACCGGAACTTATTAGTGCCTTAAACGCGAAAGGTATCGCCATTATCGCGGTTGAAGGGCAAAGTGGTTTGGATTTGGCTGAGAATGTTTTAGGCGTCCTGAGTTCCGGTCTCGTGGCAGATATTTCGCCTATTGTGGAACGCATTTTGGCACATGAGCCTTTGGGCGTCATAAAAATCGGGCTTGAACTCACCCGCATTGACGAATCAAAACTTGGCGCGGGCAAGCAAATCCTGTTTGAACGTTACAAAGAAGACCTTTTGAATGGCGATATAAAAGCTTTGCCGTATGGTCAGTAGCTTGTGAACTGGCAAGGGAGCAAAAAGCCGTTTGTCTCAGGAAAAATGCAACATTTTGCTTGACTAATGAGGGTGGGTCTGATAAACTTTTCACTTGCGGCTAAAGACTGATTACAGAATCAGCCTTGCGCAAGCATGCGGATTTTGATATAATTACCAGTCCGTGTTAGAAGCTTAACAAACAAAGAAAAGGGCGCCGGCGTAGCTCAATGGTAGAGCAACCGCCTTGTAAGCGGTAGGTTATGAGTTCGATTCTCATCGTCGGCTTCATTGCACATTCGCGATTGCGTCTGACTGAGCAAGTCGGGCTCAATCTCAAACGGGCAAAGAAAAAAGGCGCCCCCCGAGTAGATAATAAGGACGGTTACCCAAGTGGACAACGGGGGCTGACTGTAAATCAGCTGGCAAAGGCCTTCGGAGGTTCGAATCCTTCACCGTCCACTGTCTGATACACGAGTGTCAGATTTGCACGGCTGCCCCCCCTATAGCTCAGTAGGTAGAGCGCATTCTTGGTAAGAATGAGGTCATCGGTTCGACTCCGATTGGGGGGCTTTTGCCGAATAATTGAGAAATATAGTCATTATTTAAGGAGAAAAGATGGCGAAACAAAAGTTTGAACGCACCAAACCTCATATGAACATTGGTACCATGGGCCACGTTGACCATGGTAAAACTACCCTGACTGCGGCAATTACCAAAGTCTTGGCTATGCAAGGTCATGGCTCTTTCCGCGCCTACGACCAAATTGACAACGCTCCCGAAGAAAAGAAGCGTGGTATTACCATCAACATTTCGCATGTTGAGTACGAAACCGCAAACCGCCACTACGCCCACGTGGACATGCCCGGTCACCGTGACTACATCAAGAACATGATCACCGGTGCAGCCCAGGTTGACGGCGCGATTTTGGTTGTCAGTGCTCCTGATGGCCCCCCCATGCCCCCCCAAACCGCGGAACACGTGCTTTTGGCCCGCCAGGTTGAGGTCCCCCCCTCAATTTTGGTTTTCTTGAACAAAACTGACCAAATGGACGACCCTGAACTGCTCGAGCTGGTTGACATGGAAATTCGTGAGTTGCTTAACGACAACGGCTTCCCCGGCGATGAAACCCCCCCCATCATCAAGGCTCCGCTCTTGTCGCGCTTGAAAGCACCTCAACCGACCCCCAACGCTCCAGAATATCAGCCCATCCTTGAGCTTATGGAAGCCGTGGATACCTTCTTCCCTGAACCTGTTCGCGAACTGGACAAGCCCTTCTTGATGCCAATCGAAGATGTCTTCAGCATCAAGGGTCGCGGTACTGTTGTGACTGGTCGTATCGAACGCGGTCAACTGAAACTGAACGACCCCCCCGTTGAAATCGTTGGTCTGATGGACAAACCCCCCCTGGCCACCGTTGCCACTGGTATCGAAATGTTCCATAAACTGCTCGAAACCGGTAACGCTGGTGACAACGCGGGTATCCTGCTCCGCGGTATTGATCGCGATCAGGTTGAACGTGGTATGGTTCTCTGTAAACCAGGCTCCATTACTCCCCCCCACACTGAGTTTGAAGCTTCAACCTATATCCTGACCAAGGACGAAGGTGGACGCCACAGCGCTTTCTTTAGCGGTTATCGACCTCAATTCTTCATCAACACCACCGACGTCACCGGCGACGTTACCCTGCCCGAAGGCGTGGAAATGGTTCTGCCCGGCGATACTGTTGACAAATTACGTGTCAAGTTGATGGAAAAAGTCGCCCTCGAAGAAGGTTCCGAATTCGCTATCCGCGAAGGTGGCCTGACCGTTGGCGCTGGCAAGATCACCAAGATTATTGCCTAGTAAGAATCTATAAACGGAGGATACATGGCTGCCTCCATTGAGGCAGCATGTTAGAATAAGATGGCAAAAAAAAGGTAAAGACATTCGACCAGTAATTCACCTGGCGTGCACGGAGTGCCGCGAGCGCAATTACACCACGGTCAAGAACCGACGTAACGACCCGGGACGTTTGGAACTGAACAAGTTTTGTCCCCGTTGTCGGGCGCATAAACTTCACCGCGAGGTGAGATAACTTTCTTTATCAAAGAAAGTACCTAGGTCAGTAGCTCAATTGGCAGAGCACCGCTCTCCAAAAGCGGGGGGGCTGAGGGTTCGAGTCCTTCCTGACCTGTTGATGTTGATTTGACGCCGTAGCTACTACGGCGTTGAACTCTAGAGGAGAAATGCTATGGCAAAAACAAGCGGTAAGCCAAATATTTTCAAAAAAATAAGACGCTGGTGGCGTGAGACCGTCGGCGAGTTGCGCAAGGTTACCTGGCCAACTTTTAAAGAAGCCCTGGCTCTGACACGTGTCGTGTTGATTGTTACTGTTATCATGGCAGCAATCCTTGGCCTGTTAGACTTTGTCTTCGCTCGGTTGGTTGGTTTGCTTATTGGTTAATTGAGAGTTGCGAGCAGGAAATGACTCTGGAAAATGATGCTCCGCTGGTTGACGACCAGTCAGAATCAACACTGGACAAACCGGGCTTGAACAAGGCGCGTCAAAGACAAAGCGCGATGAACGACGTCAATGGTACGTTATTCATTGCTATTCTGGCTATGAGAACAAAGTGCGCAAAAATCTCGAGCAACGCGTTGAAACCATGGGCATGAAAGACAGAATATTTGATGTCGTTATCCCAACGCAAGAAGAGATTGAGGTTCGCGATGGTAAACGTCGCACGGTTGAGCGCCATGTTTTTCCCGGCTATGTGCTGGTGGAGATGATTCTTGAAGAAGAATCCTGGTTCGTCGTGCGCAACACCCCCGGTGTAACTGGGTTTGTGGGCATGGGTGATGAGCCTACGCCTTTGCGCGATGACGAAGTTACTCACATTATGCGCCGAATGGAAAGCGAAGCCCCCCCAACTTATAAAGTCACCTATAAAGCGGGCGATCGTGTGCGCATTGTTGATGGGCCTTTCAATGACTTTAGAGGTACCGTTGATGAAATAGATATGGAACGTTCAAAGATTCGTGTCATGGTGAATTTCTTTGGACGAGAAACTCCTGTGGAACTTGATTTTCTGCAGGTAGAAAAGGCATAAACCGGTTATACCGGAATGACGTGGGAGGGTTAAAAGCCCGTATGCACCACAAAGGAGTTAATGAATGGCAAAGAAAGTAAAAGCAGTAGTTAGACTACAAATCCAGGCCGGCAAGGCCAACCCCCCCGCGCCCCCCCAATC
>JMBX01000186.1_pt1 | contig 16879 bp, 28 predicted proteins | sample 616521 | NCBI WGS metagenome assembly JMBX01 (sample SAMN02727906, study PRJNA239997) | anaerobic digester metagenome | biome: anaerobic digester; isolation source: mesophilic anaerobic digester inoculated with municipal waste water sludge... | place: Germany: Bielefeld University, CeBiTec ...
TATTATATAAACAGAGAAATTTTAGGTTTACAACATGGAGCGTATTTATGTATTTGATACAACGTTGAGAGATGGCGAACAGGTCCCAGGCTGCCAGTTGAACACAATAGAGAAGATCCAGATTGCTCAGGCTCTCGAACTGCTTGGGGTAGACGTTATTGAAGCCGGTTTCCCGGTCTCTAGTCCCGGCGATTTCAACTCGGTAGTTGAGATCTCCAAGGCTGTGACCTGGCCGGTTATTTGTGCACTTACCCGTGCTGTGGAGAAAGACATAGAAGTAGCAGCCGAAGCCCTGAAATATGCAAAACGCAAACGTATTCACACAGGGATCGGTACTTCAGATTATCACATCAGGCACAAATTCAATTCCAACAGGGAAGATATCATTAAGCGGGCGGTGAGTGCGGTGAAGTATGCCCGTCGTTTTGTCGACGATGTTGAGTTCTATGCCGAGGATGCGGGCCGTACATGCAATGAATACCTTGCCCGCGTGGTACAGGCAGTGGTGAATGCCGGCGCTACTGTTGTAAATATCCCCCGATACTACCGGTTATTGTTTCCCCCGATGAGTTTGGAGCGAAAATAAGATACCTTGTTGAGAATGTAGATTTAAAAAAAACGCGATTTTATCAACACACTGTCACCAGGATCTGGGAATGGCTACCGCCAATACAATTGCCGGGGGGGTTATCAACGGAGCTAGGCAGATAGAGGTAACGGTAAACGGTATTGGCGAGAGGGCCGGCAATACCTCTCTCGAAGAGGTGGTGATGGCACTCAAAAGCCATAAAGACAGGGGGGGATTCGAAACCAATATCAATACACATCATATCTACTCTACAAGCCGTCTTGGTGTCAAGCTTGATGAATATGCCGGTACAGCCCAACAAGGCGATAGTGGGAAGAAACGCCTTTGCACACTCTTCCGGAATACATCAGGATGGGGGTATTGAAAAATGTAGAAACTTATGAGATTATTAATCCCAGGGATGTTGGTATAGATGATAATGCTATCGTACTGACGGCACGCAGCGGACGTGCCGCACTGAAAAAACCGTTTGTCGCTCCTTGGGGGGTAAAGCTTGATGGCGAAGAACTGGATAAGGTATACCAGAACTTCTTGGAGCTGGCCGATAGGAAGAAGAGTGTGAACGATGATGATATACTTATGCTTGTGGGAAAAGAGGCACGTTTGCACAGGATAAAAGTGGAATATCTGCAGGTAGTTTGCGGAATAGGAGTCCGCGATGTGGCAAGTATCGGCTTGAATATTGCCGGCGAACGTTTCGAGGCTACTGCAACCGGTAATGGCCCGGTTGATGCAGCTATCAGGGCAGTCAAAAATATTATTCGAAGAAAAATCAGAATTCAGGAGTTTCTCATCCAGGCAATCGATCATGGTAGTGATGACGTTGGCAAAGTTCATATGCAGGTTGAACACAACGATATGTTGTATTACGGCTTCGCTGCAAATACCGATATCGTGGCAGCTCGGTAGAAGCGTTTATCGATGCGGTGAATAAGTTTGTTGAATAGAAGAGAAAAGCTGCTAATTACTCCTGGTGATTAAATAGAATTTAAGTCAGCTTGATAGTTAAATCTGTTCCGAAAGCGCTGAATATCTAAAAAGATTGTTTGATAACAATACTTCGGTAAATTTTTTTAAATAATTTTTATAATTTGCTGAATATCAACAGAGTATGGCATCTTGAGGATCTGGCATAACTTATTGGCTGTTAGTGTTATAAATGATGATTTCACGAAGCACTATAATATGTTAAATATTAATATGTATTTTGGTCCGATTGCAATTAAGGAGACTTTCAGCAGGCGACTCAAAGTTGAGAACAAAAAAAAGAATTTATATTCAGTGGTGCGGGGAGATCTTAAATAAGAATTAAATTTTTAGAATGAATTAAATAATGAAAACTCTTTTTGACAAGATATGGGATGCTCACGTGGTTACCACAGTGAAAGATGGCCCCACTCAATTGTATATAGACAGACATTTATGTCACGAGGTGACAAGTCCTCAAGCGTTTGCAGGCCTTCGTGCACGTGGGCTGCAGGTATTCCGGCCTGACCAGACCACCCTTACGGCTGATCACAACATTCCTACCATCGGGCAGGATAAGCCTATCCGTGATCAGATTTCACGTTTTCAGGTAGATACCCTCGAAAATAATGCCAGAGATTTTGGATTGACCTATTACGGGCTAAACGATCCCAGGAACGGTATTGTACATGTTATAGGCCCGGAAAATGGTTATACTCAGCCGGGAATGACCATCGTGTGCGGAGATAGTCACACTTCTACGCATGGAGCCTTTGGAGCCATCGCTTTTGGTATTGGCACCAGCGAGGTAGAAATGGTGCTGGCGTCCCAGTGTGTTTTGCAGACACGGCCCGGGACTATGCGTATCAATTTTGAAGGTAAGTTGAATGATAATGTGAGTGCCAAAGATATGGCGCTTTATATGATCTCCTTGCTCACCACCGGAGGTGCCACGGGATATTTTGTAGAATATGCAGGCGAGGCTGTACGTAACCTCACGATGGAGCAACGGATGACACTCTGTAACCTGAGCATTGAAATGGGTGCACGTGGAGGCCTCATAGCTCCAGATGAAACAACGTTCAGCTATATCAAAGGGCGTGATTTGCTCCAACGGAGAGAAATGGAACAAGGCATTAGACTATTGGAAAACGTTGAAAACCGATGAAGGAGCCATTTTCGATAAAGAGATCACAATTGATACATCACAGATTCGTCCGATGATTACCTATGGAACCAATCCGGGAATGGGAATGCCCATCGATGGCAACATACCGCTATTGGAAGATATTGATGAGACAGGAAAAATATCATTCAAAAATCACTGAATTACATGGGATTTGTTCCAGGAGAGAAACTTGAAGGGAAACAGATAGATTATGTCTTTCTTGGTAGTTGTACCAACGGGCGTATTGAGGACTTCAGGGTGTTCGCCAATTATGTTAAAGGGAAAAAGAAAGCCGATAATGTAACGGCCTGGTTGGTACCCGGCAGCTGGCAGGTACGCAAGCAGATTGAGGCGGAAGGGTTGGACATGATCCTCAAAGAGGCAGGTTTTGAACTCCGGCAGCCAGGGTGCTCTGCATGTCTGGCTATGAACGACGATAAGGTTCCTACAGGGAAGTATGCCGTATCTACATCTAACCGCAACTTCGAAGGTCGCCAGGGTCCCGGTTCAAGGACCATATTGGCGGGCCCGCTGGTGGCGGCTGCGGCGGCTGTAAATGGAAAAATAACCCAACCCTAACTTCAGGCGGCTAATGCCCCCCCCAAATACTCGACAAAATAGATAAATGATAGAAAAAAAATAAAAAAAATGGAAAAGTTTCAAACAATCACATCAACATATGTTCCGCTTCCTATTGAAAATGTGGATACCGACCAGATCATACCGGCCCGTTTTCTGAAAGCAACCACCCGGGAGGGATTTGGCAACAACCTTTTTGCCGACTGGCGATATGACAAGGAGGGCAGGCCAAGAAGCGGTTTCGTACTCAATAATCCCGACTACACAGGCCAGGTATTAGTTGCAGGTAAGAATTTCGGGAGCGGAAGTAGCCGGGAACATGCTGCCTGGGCAATTGCAGGGTATGGATTCAAGGTGGTGGTGTCGAGTTTTTTTGCCGATATCTTTCGCAATAATGCACTCAACAACGGTATCCTGCCGGTTGTTGTAAGCGAAGAGTTTCTAAGTGGACTGTTTGCAGCATCAGACAGCAATGCGAAGGCTACCGTTACGGTAAACTTAGAGGAGCAAACAATATCTAATAATGAAACGGGTAAAATTGAATCGTTTGAAATCAATCCATATAAGAAAGAGTGCCTGCTGAAAGGATTGGATGATATTGATTTTCTGCTGTCGAACAGAGAGAAGATAGAAGAATATGAGAAACGTCGTACTTATGTATATTAATTGTTTGTGTAATTGCCGCAAGGTCATCTGCTGAAGGCAATTTACTTATACGATCATTTCAAACTAAACCGGTAAATATAGATTGTTTTGGGAGAAGTAAGAAAGATAGAGATCATGGATACTACTCTGCGTGATGGTGAACAGACATCAGGGGGGGTATCCTTTGCGGCTCAGGAGAAGGTGAGTATTGTGAGCCTTTTGCTGGAAGAGCTGAAAGTAGACAGGGTGGAGATCGCCTCCGCCCGGGTATCAGAGGGTGAATTCCGTTCAGTTCAGAAGATAGCCCAATGGGCACAAGCACATGGTTATATCGAAAGGTTGGAGGTGCTGGGATTTGTTGACGGAACCTCTTCGCTGGAATGGATAGCCGATACCGGGTGCAAGGTGATAAACCTGCTTATTAAAGGTTCGTTGGAGCACTGCACCTATCAGCTTAGCAAGACCCCCCCGGAGAGCATCTGGCTGATGTTAGGAAAAGTATTTCTACGGCAAAGGAGATGGGATTGACTGTCAATATATACCTTGAGGATTGGTCCAACGGGATGCGCAATTCTAAAGATTATGTGTTCCATATGATGGACGGACTTAAAGATGAGCCTGTTAAGCGTTTCATGCTTCCTGATACGCTTGGAGTGCTCAACCCCCCCGATGAAACCAGACAATTCTGTTCCGAAATGATTGGACGTTATCCTGGAATTCATTTCGATTTTCATGCACATAACGACTATGATCTGGCAGTTGCCAATGTTTATGAAGCTGTAAAAGCAGGTGTTCAGGGGGTGCATGTAACCGTGAACGGGCTTGGAGAGCGTGCGGGCAACGCTCCACTCACAAGCGTGATTGCGCTGATACACGACCATATGGGCCTGCGGACCAATGTTGACGAGTCTAATCTTTATAATGTGAGCAAGGTTGTTGAAAGCTATTCGGGGATACGTATCCCCAAAAATAAACCTATCATAGGCGACAATGTATTTACACAGGTGGCAGGCATTCATGCTGATGGGACAAAAAGAAAAATCTCTATTTCAACGATTTGATGCCTGAACGCTTCGGCCGCTATCGTGAATATGCATTGGGGGGGAAAATTCAGGTCGGTCCAATATTACCAAGAACCTGGAGGCTCTAGGTATTCAGCTTGACGACGAAGCAACGAGGAAAGTGACAGCCCGCATTATTGAGTTGGGCGATAAAAAAAAGAGATCGTAAATCTCGATGAGCTTCCTTACATTGTCTCCGATGTGTTGAAAAATGGTCTTGATAACAAGGATATCCTGATGCTTAACTATTCACTTACGCTCACCGATGGGCTTCGGCCAACGGCTACGGTGAAGATATCGATTAAAGGAGAAGTATACCAGGAGACGGCAGCAGGAGAGGGGGGGCAGTATCACGCATTCTCAAAGGCGATGTACAAAATTTACAGGAGGCTCAACAAACCTGTACCTGAGTTGATCGACTATGAGGTGGTTATCCCTCCGGGAGGGAAAACAAACGCATATGTGCAGACAGTAATTACATGGAAGTATGAGGGCAAGGTGTTTAAAACCCGTGCACTCGACATAGACCAGACCGTCGCGGCTATCAAGGCTACAATGAAGATGTTGAACATGATTGAAAGCGGGAGTATTCCCAATATAAATTATCTGCAGTTACCGTAACGGTAGCATCAGATTTCAGAACCTTTAATATGGAATAGGTGCCAAGTATAAGTATAAAGTATTATCAGAAAAAAAATGAAACTGAATATAGCTGTATTGCCGGGTGATGGAATAGGCCCGGAGATTATGACTCAAGCGCTGGAAGTTACGAAAGCCGTTTGTGAAAAATTCGAACATGTATTAACCTACAGTGTAGGTATTGTGGGAGCATGCGCCATTGATGCCGTGGAAGATCCTTATCCTGCTGAAACACACAATCTTTGCATGAAGAGTGACGCAGTACTTTTTGGCGCCATTGGCGATCCGGAGTATGACAATAATCCTAATGCCAGTGTGCGCCCCCGAACAGGGATTGCTAAGAATGCGAAAACAACTGGGGGGGCTGTATGGGAATATCCGTCCCGTGGTAACCTTTCCCTCTCTTGTTCATAAGTCGCCGCTGCGCGCAGAACTGGTTGAAGGGACCGACTTTGTATGCATTAGGGAGCTCACCGGAGGTATGTATTCCGGTCGCCCGCAGGGTAGGAGCGAGGATGGCAATACAGCGTACGACACATGTCAATATACCCGTGAAGAGGTGGAGCGTGTTTTGCATCTTGCATACAGGTTTGCCGGGCAGAGACGTAAAAAGGTGACGGTAGTGGACAAAGCTAATGTGCTTGCTACTTCGCGGTTGTGGCGGCAGATTGCACGGGAGCTTTCTCTTCAGTACCCCGATATTGAGACCAACTATCTCTTCGTCGACAATGCGGCTATGCGTATTATCCAATGGCCCAAAAGTTTTGATGTGCTGGTTACCGAGAACCTGTTCGGAGATATTCTAACCGATGAGGCCTCTGTGATTACCGGCTCTCTGGGACTGCTGCCTTCGGCGTCCATCGGATGCATACATCATTGTTTGAGCCTATTCATGGATCCTATCCACAGGCTGCAGGTAAAAATATTGCTAATCCAATTGCAATGATTCTTTCTGCTGCACTTATGTTCGAGTATGGCTTTAACCTAATGGACGAGGGAGCTATTATTAGAGAAGCTGTAAATGCGAGCCTCGAAGCAGGTGTCGTTACAGAAGATATTGCAGACGGAGGAAAAGCATATAAGACCTGTGAGGTTGGAGAATGGATTGCTGGATATATAAAGGAAAAGAAATAATGGACATAGGCAATAATAAAGAAGTCGTAAAAATGACTGCGGAAGGCAAGGGTAGCCTACGTAGTGCGACGAGCACCAGGGGGGTCGCCGTATGGCAGGGGGGGCAAGGGCCCTCTGGCATGCCAATGGTATGACACGCGAACAGTTGGGCAAACCCATTATAGCTATAGTTAACTCCTTCACTCAGTTTGTACCGGGGGGCATGTGCATCTGCACGAAATAGGACAGCTGGTGAAAAAAAAGAGGTTGAGAAGCTGGGGCTGTTTCGCAGCTGAGTTTAACACTATCGCCATTGACGACGGCATTGCCATGGGGGGGCATGACGGTATGTTGTATTCCCTGCCGTCGAGAGACCTGATTGCCGATTCGGTGGAATATATGGTCAATGCCCATAAGGCAGATGCTATGGTCTGCATAAGCAATTGTGACAAGATTACTCCGGGGGGGATGCTTATAGCTGCAATGCGGTTGAATATACCTGCTATTTTTGTTTCGGGAGGGCCGATGGAAGCAGGAATAATTGGTGATGAACAGATCGACCTTATCGACGCGATGATTGAGTCGGCTGATGAGGCTGTTTCCAGCGAACGTGTAGCTCAATTGGAACAGCTGGCCTGTCCCACCTGTGGCTCCTGTTCCGGGATGTTTACCGCAAACTCCATGAACTGTCTCAATGAGGCAATAGGACTAGCACTGCCAGGCAATGGAACCGTTCTGGCTACTCATGTCAACAGGAAAGAACTGTTTGTGAAAGCTGCACGGCAGATAGTGGAGAATGCTTACCGATACTATTTTGATGGCGACGAAACGGTACTTCCCAGAAATATCGCTACCCGTGAAGCGTTCCTGAACGCCATGACGCTTGATATTGCCATGGGAGGTTCTACCAATACAATACTCCATACGCTCGCTATCGCACATGAAGGGGGGGAGATCGACTTCACACTCGAAGATATAGATGCGCTTTCGAGGCGCGTCCCATGTATCTGCAAGGTGGCACCCAACACAAAAAAAGTACCATATCCAGGATGTGAACCGTGCTGGGGGGGAATTATGGGCATAATGAACGAACTGGCAAAGGCGGGACTGGTTAATACCTCGGTACACCGTGCTGATGGCCTTACTTTGGGGGAAGCCATTGGAAAATATGATATAACTTCAGGCAATTCTTCGGAAGAGGCTGTAACAATCTTTTCGTCCGCACCCGGGAACCGGTATAATATTGTAATGGGATCGCAGAATGCGAGGTTCAAAGAGCTCGATACAGACAGGGCAAATGGCTGCATCCGTAGTGTGGAGCATGCTTATACAAAAGATGGGGGGGACTGGCTATCCTGAAGGGTAATATTGCCCGCAACGGCTGTGTGGTGAAGACAGCGGGCGTGGACGAGGGTGTCTGGAAGTTTAATGGAAAAGCTAAAGTGTATCACTCACAGGAAGACGCTTGTAGCGCTATCCTTAATGGAGATGTCAGGGCAGGAGATGTGGTTGTTATTATCTATGAAGGCCCTAAAGGGGGGGACCGGGAATGCAGGAGATGCTATATCCCACATCCTACATCAAAGCAAAACATCTGGGAAAAGAGTGTGCCTTATTACTGACGGGCGTTTCTCCGGTGGTACCTCGGGACTCTCCATAGGGCACATCTCACCTGAAGCTGCTGCCGGTGGTAATATAGGGCTGGTACGTGACGGAGATATTATTGAGATAGATATTCCCGGGCGATCCATTAATTTGAAAGTCAGTGACGAAGAGCTTGCCGAAAGAAGACGGACGGAGGAGGCCAGGGGGGGAGAAGAGGCTTTCCGTCCCATACGGGAAAGGAAAGTGTCCAAAGCTTTGAGGGCTTATGCTGCTTTTGTCAGTTCTGCCGATCTGGGTGCAGTGAGAATCATTTAGATTATTTTTAAATTCAGCACTTAAGTTTATAGATTAGGGTTATAAGGTCCATAATTAATTGTGTAAAGTTACCCGTAACGGTACTTTTTTATAACAATCAACAATGAATATTATGAATAGAGAGAAACAGACCCAAACAGTGATGTCCCCCCCTTCGGAAGAAGCCGGGACTATTCAGGGCAGTGAGATCCTTATCCGTTCGCTTATCGCGGAAGGAGTGGATACTATGTTCGGGTACCCGGGTGGAGCTATTATGCCCGTGTTCGATGCTTTGTACGATCATAAAGATAAGATAAAACATATTCTGGTGCGCCACGAACAGGGTGCTGTACATGCTGCGCAGGGTTATGCACGTGTATCTGAAAAGTGGGTGTAGCACTTGTTACGTCGGGCCCCCCCGGAGCAACTAACACCATCACCGGTATCACTGATGCAATGATGGATAGCACTCCCCCCCTGGTAGTCATCTCAGGACAGGTAGCTTCAGGTTTGCTGGGCTCGGATGCTTTTCAGGAAGCCGATGTAATTGGAGTAACACAGCCCATAACTAAATGGGCTTACCAGATAAGGCGAACGGAAGATATTGCATGGGCCGTTTCCAGGGCATTTTACATTGCATCTAGCGGTCGTCCCGGACCTGTAGTGCTTGATATAGCCAAAGATGCGCAGACAAACAGATGCGAATATTTCTATCAGAAGACTACCTTCCTACGGAGTTATATACCTTTCCTGAGCCTGATACTGATCAGATACGGAAGGCGGCAGCCATTATAAACAGTGCCCAAAACCTTTTGCGCTGGTAGGGCAGGGTGTTATTCTGGGAAATGCGGAGGAGGAGTTGCGTGCATTCCTGGAAAAGGAGATATTCCGTTCGGTTCCACCATACTGGGATTGTCAGCCATGCCCTCCGGTCACCATTTGAATCATGGAATGCTGGGGGATGCATGGGAATGTGGCGCCTAACATGATGACCAACAGTTGTGATGTGTTGATCGCTATAGGGATGAGGTTCGACGATCGTGTGACGGGAAATCTGAAGACATATGCCAGACAGGCAAAAGTAGTACATTTCGATATCGATCCCGCTGAACTAGATAAGAATGTAAAGACATCTGCCAAAGTTCGTGGTGATGCAAAAAAACACTTCCTTTAGTTACCGCCCTGCTGGAAAATCGATCGCATACAAAGTGGCTGGCTGAGTTTCAACCCTATGAACAGAAAGAGTATGATTGCATTATCAGAAATGAACTGTATCCAGAAAATGGAGAAATAAAAATGGGCGAGGTGGTTAACAAAATCACCGAGGCGACACATAATAATGCTATATGTGTGACCGATGTGGGACAACATCAGATGATGGCAACGCGTTATTTCAGATTTAATAAAACCCGTAGCATAGTCACATCAGGCGGGCTGGGGGGGACGATGGGTTTCGGGTTGCCTGCCGGAATTGGTGCCAAATACGGTGCACCTGACAGAACAGTTTGTATCTTTGTGGGCGATGGAGGGTTGCAGATGACCATTCAGGAGTTTGGAACCATTATGGAATATAATTTGAATGTAAAGATCATTCTTCTGAACAATAGTTATCTGGGGATGGTGCGCCAATGGCAGGAATTGTTTTTTTTGATGAGCGATATTCCGAAACACACTTGAAAAACCCGGACTTCGTCAAGATTGCTGATGCCTACAACATCAAAGGACGTAAGGTGACAAAGCGTGAAGAGCTGGATGAAGCCATTAATGAGATGCTGGAGCATAACGGGGGGGCATATCTGCTGGAGGTGAAAGTGGAAACAAAGGGGGGGATGGTTTATCCCATGGTGCCCGCCGGTGGTACCGTTACCGACATTTTACTCGGAAACGGGCACAAGCTTTAAAAGTGAGTGAAAACAATTAATAAAAACTGAACTATGAATGAGAATAAAACATTATATACCATCACAGTATTTTCAGAAAATACTGTAGGCGTACTCAATCAGATCACTACTATTTCACCCGTCGGCAGTTGAATATAGAAACACTGTCTGTTTCGCCATCGGCAATAAAAGGGATTCACAAGTTTACCATAACCACCTTTTCCGATGATGAGGAGGTGATGAAGAAGTTGGTGCGGCTTATTGATAAACGTGTGGATATTCTGAAGGCTTATTATAATACCAACGAAGATCTTGTGCACCAGGAGCTGGCGCTTTACAAACTCTCAACCGAGAAGGTGCTGGAACACGGTTCCATAGAGTATCTGGTGAGGAAGTACAACATCCGCATACTGGAGGTGTCCAAAGATTGTGTTGTGTTTCTTAAAGCAGGTCATTATGCCGAGACACAGGGGGGGCTTTTTGATGAGCTGGCCTCAACTATAGGTGTTTTGCAGTTTGTTCGTTCCGGCAGGATTGCAATCACGAAATCTAAATTGGAGCGGCTGAGCGATATGCTGGCAAAGCATGAACAAGTACTCAACGGGATTGTTGAGAATGAATAAATGAGTCTGCTCCGGGAACCATGAATATCAAAAATGATTATTTAATACATTGAATATCATTATGTATTTTGGTCCATCTGTAATAAAAGAGACTTTAGGAGAGGATTAATAAAAGATAATTAAATTATATTATAATAATAGTCGATGAGTACACATCTCACATTTTAATCAGTCACAAAGCTCAGTAATCAAGAATTTTGATATCCGAAAGACTGCTCATATATAATGTTTAAGTTGTGACTCTTGACTCAAATAGTCAAAAAAAATATGGCAAAAATGAATTTTGGTGGGGTAGAGGAAAATGTAGTTACCCGCGACGAGTTTCCATTGAGCAAAGCTCAGGAAGTGTTGAAGAATGAAACAATAGCAGTAATCGGTTACGGAGTACAAGGGCCGGGACAGTCTCTCAACCTGCGTGATAACGGGTTTAACGTGATTGTGGGTCAACGGAAGAACAGCAAGACCTGGGATAAGGCTGTGGCCGACGGATGGGTTCCGGGAGAAACCTTTTGAGATAGAGGAGGCATGCAAACGCGGCACAATTATCCAGTACCTCTTGTCAGATGCGGCACAGATTACGCTTTGGAGCACAGTAAAAAAAGCATCTTACACCCGGTAAAGCACTCTATTTTTCACATGGTTTTGGCATTACCTATAAAGAGCGTACTGGCATTGTCCCTCCTCCCGATGTTGATGTAATACTGGTAGCACCTAAAGGCTCGGGTACAAGCCTTCGAAAAATGTTTCTTGAAGGCAGGGGGGACTGAACTCAAGCTATGCTATCTTTCAGGATGCCACTGGAAAAGCTTATGAGCGCGTGGTAGCTCTCGGTATTGGCGTGGGATCAGGATACCTGTTTGAAACCGACTTCAAGCGTGAGGTATATTCCGACCTTACAGGCGAGCGTGGTACGCTTATGGGTGCTATCCAGGGACTGTTGCTGGCTCAATATGAAGTGTTGCGCGAGAACGGGCATACCCCTTCTGAAGCATTTAACGAAACAGTGGAAGAGCTTACCCAGTCGCTTATGCCTTTATTTGCGGAAAACGGGATGGACTGGATGTATGCTAACTGCTCCACTACAGCTCAACGTGGCGCTTTGGACTGGATGGGGGGCCGTTCCATGATGCTACCAAACCTGTTTTCGAAAAACTATATAAGGAGGTGGCAAGCGGCAACGAAGCACAGCGCTCTATTGACAGTAACTCGCAACCCGATTATCGCCAAAAGCTGGAGGTTGAACTTAAAGCCCTTCGTGAAAGCGAGATGTGGCAGGCCGGAGCAGTAGTCAGGAAACTGCGTCCTGAGAACAATTGAACTCTTTTAATTGGTTTGTTGTTTGTAAACAATGTTTTTCATTGACTGAAAGATCAAATAAAAAAACCGATACAGCATTTACATTTATAAAAGAGACACAGGCTTAAAAACCAGAGTCTCTTTTTGATGCGCTGTGCAAGGCAATTAACCAGGTGAAAATTCCAGCTCAATTATTACATACTGAATTTTAATCGCCGTGTATTAACAATGTCTTATTTTGTATGATACTTTTCGCTGATTCTTTAATCATTAATCTGGTTTTTAGAAAAACACGTTTCGTTGTATTCTCTTTATCGTTTATTTTTGTAAATAAAATTCTTATAGCCATCTTGCAAATCTCTTCAATTGGTTGTGAAACACATGTTAAAGGTGGATCAATATAATCAAGATATGGATTATTGTCAAATGTAATAAGGGAAATCTCATCTGGTATTTTTAATTCTTCTTCTCTTATAGCTTTCAAAGAACCCATTGCTATTGTATTGCTGAAGGCAAATATTGCAGTAGGCCTGTTTTCTGTTTGGAGCAACAGTTTGGTTTCCAGATATCCGTTTTGTTCACTGAAAGAATCACCGGTTACCGAGTATGTATTAATGCCATGGTCCGACATGGCATCTTTAAAACCTTTTACACGCTGTGTATTTGGTGTAGAGTCTTTTACGCCTTGAATACAGGCTATGTTGGTGTGACCGAGTTCAATTAGATATTTTGCGGCCAAATATGCGCCGTTATAATTATCGGAGGTTACAAAACTCAAATCCTGATTTTCAAAATACCTGTCGATACAAATGAGTGGCATCCCCCCCTTTTTTTAATTGCAACAGATGGTCTGAAACATTACTGCAAGGCACAATAATCATTCCGTCTATACTCCTTGATGTCAATTGTTTAACAGTTTCCCGTTCTATTGTAATATTATCATGCTGTCGCCAATAAGTGTTATATAATTTGCCTTGCTTGCTTCTAAGTTTATAGCGCTCGCCATTTCCGCGAAAAAAAGGATTTTTTTTAATGAGGGTACGATTAAGGCAATTGTCCGACCTGATCCTTTTCTGAGATTTCTTGCAAATTCATTTGGCGTGTAGTTATATTCATCGGCAGTTGATTTAATTTTCTCTTGTGTAGCTTTTGAAATTCTATAGTTATCTGCTTTTCCGTTTAATACTCTGGAAACGGTTGAGGTTGAGTAGCCTGTTATTCTTGCAATATCGGCAATATTAATCTTTTGTATCATACAATATAAGCTATTTTTTTCAATGAAACTATTTCCTATGTTAGCAATTAGAATTACCGGTCATAAACAGCAAAGCTAAAAGAATTATTGCATTTGTAAAAGCAAAATGTTTTTCCTCCAGCCGGCATAGCAAAATAATTTACAATGCCATTGTTTAATGCAAAAGTTTAAACATGTCCCTTTCTTTTAACGCCCTTCGCTTGCAACAGTTACCCCCGTGAAACATCGAAGCATCTTATATTTAGTTTATACGAATCGAATTGATACATACATAAGTTCAATATAAAGTTAAAACAAAGCTATTACAAACGAGACTTAAAAGAAACCAATTTTCAAAAAGTAACAAAGTTTAACAATAATAAAACGCGCAAACGATTGCGCTTTTGCAGTTTTTATCTACATTTACAGTTTATTGATGTAAAACATATTTAATAATTGTATTAATGAATAATATTTATAAATATGTTGATGGAAACAAAATCTCAACAAAAGATTATTTTTTTCTATTGGCCAAATATGTTGGAACTGCCGGAAACGAATGTTAACAGCAAGGTGCAATATAGCGAAGGTTTTTAAATTATTGAAGTTGAATAAGAATAATTTTCACCAGCTGTTAAAAAGTTGAATGGGGATTTTTGGGTTATTGACTATAATTTAAATTTAAATTCATGAATCCCATTTAAAAATGTCTGAAATCAGAGTTTTTGGATGCTTAATATACTCATATCAATAGCTGTTTCGTAGGAAAATGACTTTTTCAAATATGTTCAAAAAAAATAATCACATGAAAAGATACTTCTTAATACTTTTATTCTGTTTGATTGTCTCTTTATGCTCTTTATCACAGGTGGAAAATTTAAGATTCAGTGGTGGTGAGTTTAAAATTTTGCAAATAACCGATACCCATTGGATAGAGGGTGAGCGCTATAAATCAGCGAATGATAGTACTTATAATTTGATTCGTGAAATGATTCATATAGAGCATCCCGACCTGGTTGTACTTACAGGTGATATTGTAGTTGGAATTCCAGCCTTTCTGGGTGGGAAAAACTGTCTGGCTGTTCTCTGAAGAAAAAACGCCATTTGCTGTTGCTTTGGTAACCATGATGGGGGAGACAGATGTTAGTAAAACCGAAATTCTGGAATATTTGCGAACTAACCCGTATAACCTTACTTATGATGCCCGGAAAGGCACCCTGCCAGGTGTTGGAAACTGTACTCTCCCTGTTTTATCCTCAGACGGGACAACAGAAAAATGGATTTTGTATTTATTTGACTCTCATAATATAACTGACGATCGCTCTTTTGGTTATTACGATTGGATTAAACATGATCAAATTGATTGGTACAGGAATAGCAGTGATTATTTTACTGCTCATAATAAACGAAAATTACCTTCGCTGGCATTCTTTCATATTCCTTTGCCCGAATATGAAACGGCAAGATGGGTGTGCCGTGAATTCGGTGAGAGGCAGGAAGGAGTTTGCGCTCCCGGGTTGAATACGGGCCTTTTTTTTCATCGTTCATTGAAAAAGAGATGTTATAGGTGTTTTGCAGGGCATGATCATAATAACGATTACATGATTGATCTGGATGGCAATATAGCCTTGCTTACGGTCGTAAAACGGGATATCCTTCCGCCTACAACGAAACACTTGACAGAGGTGTGCGTATAATTAATTTATATGAAGATGAGGCTGGTTTTGACACCTATACAAGAGATTTAAATGGAACTTATTTCCATTATAAGTTTGAACAGAAGAATAAAGGTTCCAATACGCCTCGTTTCAACGGGACTTTTATTCAAGAGTTCTTAGTTGCCGGGTGGAATGACGAACGTTGGGATCAGGAAATGGCAATGCTGAATGAAGCGGGCATCACATATTTAATATATGCACCAGCTCTTTTGACAAACGAGAAAGGAAGAGCAACCGCTTACTATCCTTCTCCTTTAGTAAAGAAAAATGCGCAAAAAGACAGGATTGAGAGATGTTTACGTAGTGCTCAAAAGTATGGTATAAAAGTATTCATCGGGATTAATTTTAATGAAAGATGGTGGAAAACCGATTATGACTCTGAATGGCTGTTTAATCAGATGGAGGCCGGCAATAAAGTTGCAGATGAATTAGTTGCTTTGTACAAAGAGAAATATAACAGAACCATGTATGGCTGGTATTGGGTTTGGGAGGTTGATAACCTGAACTGTATGACATCCGAATGTCAGGATGCTCTTGCCAAGGCATTGAATATTAACCTTGATCACCTAACTGAAATTACTCCTGACATGCCATTTATGATGTCTCCGTTCATGAATTATCGGGTCGGGGGGGGAAATGCTCAGGAATATGCCGTAATGTGGGAGAATGTTTTTGCCCAAACTCATTTCAGAATAGGAGATATTTTTGCTCCTCAAGATTGTATTGGTGCAGGAGGGCTTACTTTGGATAATTTACGGGAATGGTTTTCAAAGTTGAAACAGGCTGTCAACAGCAAACCTGGATTAAAATTCTGGGGGGGAAATGTTGAAACGTTTGATCAGCGTTTTTGGACAAGCGCTCCTATGGCTCGTGTCCAAAAACAATTGGAGATTGTAAACGGATATGTAGGCAATATTATCTGTTTTGCGTATAGTCATTATAATAGTCCTTTTGTAGTAAATAAAGAATATCATGATCTCTATTTGCAGTACTGTAAAACAGGAGAGTTACCTAAGATACCTCTTCCTAAAAAGGTTATAAATGCAAGCATCACCAAATCCCCGACTGGAACTGAAATTAAATGGGCACCTCAGGGTTTTGCTGCAACAGACGGATATAATATATATAAAGATGGAATACTTATATATAAGCTTCAGTTGCGTAATGGTAAATTTCAAACAAATTTTTCAGATAAGGACGGTAGTGTAAATAATGTGTATGAAATTTCAGCTTACAACGTTATGGGTGAGGAGTCTGAGAAAACGAAAGCAGAGTTGAAGTAAAAAAATCGGAGTAAAGTGCAGTCTGGAAAAGATTTCTGACTGTTACGGCATTGATAGGGATCTGTTTTTGCGAGTAAAATATTTAAATATATCTATTGAAAAATTAATTTATGAAAAGATTGTGTAATTATTTGTCAGGAGTCGTAATGATACTGCTAATAGTATCAATGACTATTCCTAATAATT
>JMBX01000187.1_pt1 | contig 16828 bp, 30 predicted proteins | sample 616521 | NCBI WGS metagenome assembly JMBX01 (sample SAMN02727906, study PRJNA239997) | anaerobic digester metagenome | biome: anaerobic digester; isolation source: mesophilic anaerobic digester inoculated with municipal waste water sludge... | place: Germany: Bielefeld University, CeBiTec ...
AACACAATTGATGAAGTATTAGAATATGCAAAAGAAAACCCAGGTAAATTAAAAATTGGTGGTACTTCTCCAGGAGGATTAGATAATTATATGGCTGATGGATTTGCAGAAGAGGCAGGAATAGAGTTAACATACGTTCCATATAATTCAGCAGCAGAAACTAAGGCAGCGGTTTTAGGTGGAGAGTTAGATATATATCAAGATAAAGTAATATCATTTTTAACTATGGTTAGATCTGGAGATATTAAACCCTTAGTAGTATTACATGATGAAAGATTAGAAATGATAGATGAATTAAAAGATGTTCCTACTACAGTAGAGAAGGGCATAAACTTTACTCAGGGTTCATGGAGAGGTTTCGCAGTTAAAGCAGGAACTCCTCAAGAAATAAAAGATTATTTAGAAGATGTAATTGAAAAGGTTTATAATTCAGATGTTTATAGAGAAGCAGCAGAAAAGGATATGTCAGATATAATTCCTGGGTTTATTGGACAAGAAGAATATGGTCAAATGTGGAAAGACGAAATAGCTAAGTTTAAGAAGATTTTAGTAAAGTAATTATAAAGTACTCAGGTACTCATATGAGTACCTGAGTAAATAAAGGAGTGAATTTATGGAACTTTTATTCAATGGTTTTATTGGCTTAGTGCTGTTGATATTCTTTATGGAATCAAGAAAAATTGAAGAAATTACCATATCCAGTGATAAAATAGGAGCTAGCGGATTTCCCCCCCAAATTATTATAGCTATAAGTTTTATACTTTTAATATATATAACATATAAAAATATAAAGAATATCAAGGAAAATAAAGATGAAAAAAACATCTAAATTTAAAGATAAAGGTTTAGAACAATGCTTATAAGTATTGTATTATTGGCAGTTTACATATTTACTATGGACATTATAGGGTTTATTCTTGGAACCTTTATATTTTCAATGTTAGCTTCCAGAGTAATGGGATATAAAGAAACTTTAAAAACTCTTATTTTTTCATTAGTTCTGACAGTAGCTATTACTTTAACTTTTGGGAAATTATTCTTCGTTGCATTGCCAAGAGGTATAGGAGTTTTTAGAGAGATGAGTTATTTAATATATTAAATGAGGTGAAAAGATGGAATTTGTGATACAAGCATTTACAACGGTGTTTAATCCATTGGCTCTATTATTTATGCTTTTAGCAACTGCATTTGGACTAGTTAGTGGGGCATTACCAGGTTTAGGTCCCTCTATGGCAGTTATATTGTTGTTGCCCTTTACTTATAATATGGATCCAATAGTTGGAATAATTACATTAGTAGCAGTAAATGTTGGAGCGCAAGCAGGAGGAAGTATATCTTCTATATTATTAAAAGTACCTGGAACACCAAGTTCTATAGCAACTACTTTTGACGGTTATCCTATGGCTTCACAGGGGGGGAAGGCAGGTAGAGCATTAGGCCTAGCCTTTACATCGTCAGCTTTTGGAAGTACTTTTTCAGCAATAGCAATGTTGGTATCAGCTCCTTTATTAGCTAAAGTAGCTCTTAAATTTCAAAGTGCTGAATACTTTGTGTTAGCTTTATTAGGTTTAAGTTGTATATCTAGTTTAGGTTCAAAAAAAACCAAGCTAAAGCTTTGTTATCAGGTACCTTAGGTTTATTATTATCAACTATAGGATTAGATTCTATAAATGGTGCAGAGAGGTTTATATTTGGGCAATCATGGTTATATGGAGGCATAGATTATATACCTGTAATGATAGGAGCATATGCAATAGCTGAAGTATATAAAAACATATCTATTAATTGTGGAGATACTATTCAAGAGAGTAAAATTGAAAAAAATGCAAAATTTGAATTTATAAAATTTAAGGAGATATTTAGTAAATGGACTACGTACTTAAAAGCATCTATAATAGGAACGATTGTAGGGATTATACCTGCAGCAGGAGGTTCCATAGCTGCTTTTATAGCATATGGTGAAGAAGTAAGGACAAGTAAAACACCAGAGTTATTTGGAACTGGAATAGATGAAGGGATAATTGCTCCAGAAGCAGCGAATAACGGAGCTGTAGGAGGAAGTTTAGTGCCTACATTAACATTAGGTATTCCAGGAAGCCCTGTTGCAGCAATTATAATGGCTGCATTTATGTTGCATGGCTTAACACCAGGTCCTTTATTAATACAGCAACAACCAAATATGCTTTATAGCATATTTATAGCTATAATAGTAAGTTCAATATTAATGTTAGTATTAGGGAAATATATTTCTAGGGAATTCGCTAAAATACTAAATTTGCCGTATCCATTATTAGCTATTTTAATTATGGTATTAGGTATAGTAGGAGCTTATTCATTAAGGAATAACTTCACAGATATATTGATTTTATTTAGTTTTAGTTTTATAGGTTATTTTTTTTGATAAATTTAATTACTCAAGTTCAGCCTTTGTATTAGGATTAATATTAGGAAGAATTGCAGAGAACTCATTAAGAAAACAATTAATTGTAGATAATGGCAGTTGGCTAGGGTTTATTACAAGACCTTTATCATTAATTATTTTAATAATTTCTTTAATTGCCTTTTTCAATCCGTTGATAAAAGATATTTTTGCAAAGAAAAAGAAGAAAATCTAAAAAAAAGAGAATACAATGAAACAAATATAATTCCAGGAGGCAAAAATGAAATTTAAATATGACTTTCTAAAAAAAATAGTTATTGAAATATTTAAAAAAAACAGGATTAGAAGAAGAGGATGCTAATATAGCAAGTGAAGTATTATTACGTTCTGACTTTACAGGAGTAGATTCCCATGGTCTCAGTAGATTAGAAAACTATGTATATAAACTCAAATCAGGTAAGATCAATACTAATCCAAAGATAAAACAGCTTAACCAAGATGAGAAACTTATAAAATTAGATGGAGATAATGGACTAGGCTTAGTGGTAGCACCAAAGGCATTAGATATCTGTATAAATGCAGCTAAAAAAACATGGAATATCATGTGTAACAGTGAATAATAGTAATCATTTTGGAGTTGGAAATTATTATGGTGGTAAAATTGCAGAAAACGATTTAATAGGTATTGTAGTGACAAATGCTACGCCTAGTATGGCTCCTTTTGGAGGAGTTGAAAAATTACTAGGTACAAATCCCATAGTTATAAGCATACCAACGGGAAAAACTACACCAATAATACTAGATATGGCTACTAGTGCAGTTGCCTTTGGAGCAATAGAACAATTTGCTTTAAAAGATATGGAACTAGAACCAAATTGGGCAATGGATTTAGAAGGGAATATGACTTTGGATCCTAAGGTTGTGACTAGTGGAAAGGGGGGATGCTAATGCCTATGGCAAAACATAAGGGTTATGGTCTATCTTTAATAGTAGATATTTTGTGTTTCGCATTGGCAAATGCGAAAGCAGGTAAAGATGTTGTTAGTCTAAGGGCAAGGGGGGGGACGATATTGAAAATGAGGGTGTAGGCCACATTATGATTGCAATTGACATATCAAAATTTGGACCTAAAGAAAACTTCATACTAGATGTTCAAGAGTATATTAGCTTTATTAAGGGAAGTAAGAAAAGCAAATATTAAAGAGATATTCATGCCAGGAGAAATAGAGTATAATAGGTTGAAATCAAATATGGAAAATGGTATTGAACTAAAGGATAATGTATATGCATATCTAGAAAAAATAGCTAAAGAATATAATATAATTGATAAAAATAAGTTATTAAATGAAATTATTTAAGTGATGTTTTACCTTTTAAATAGGACAGATATAAAAGATATTATGGACCTTTCAATAAGGTCCTAATTATTTTCCATACATATATCATTTAAGATATACAGAGATAGGGAATTTTAATGAGATAACAATTTCTTAGATTATGATATACTATAACTGGGTATAAAAAAAATAAGTATATTATAAATAAGATAGGAGTGGCATATATTGAAAATAATGGAGATTTTATCTCCTTTGTGGGAAACCATGAAGGGTATTTTGCCTTTAACTGTCATAATGGCAATTTTTCAAATAATAATATTAAGAAAGCCAATTGAAAATGTAAAGGAATTTGGTATAGGTATTATTTTGGCTGTTATAGGTTTACACTTATTTTTAAAAGGTACCAATATGAGTTTAATTCCCCCCCTGGGAGATTCTGTAGGAAGAAACTTGTATGTTTTAAATAACAAATGGTTAATAGTATTAGTAGGATTTATTATAGGATATTTTGGAACACTAGTAGAGCCAGCTTTAAAAACTTTAGCTTTAGAAGTTGAAGAATTATCTGTAGGGGCTATCCCTCACAACGTATTATTACATGGAGTAGCTGCAGGATTTGGTTTAGGAATGGCAATAGGATTGTTTAAGATAATATCCAATGTGCCATATGTAAAGATAATAGCACCACTTCTTATTTTAGTAATAATATTAGCATTTTTAGCGCCAGAGCCATATCCTTCTATAGCTATGGACTCAGCTAGTGCTACAACAGGGCCTGTAAACATACCTTTAAATATGGCATTAGCATAGGACTAGCCAGTATTATAGAATCAGCAGACCCCCCCTTATTATCAGGGTTTGGAATAATTGGCCTTACATCTATAGGGGGGGCCATGGTATCAGTATTGATTCTGGGAATACTAACTAAATTCTAAGGAGAGTGTAAAATGATAGATATAAAATGTATAGTTGCCATAGTAGAAAGGGGGGGAAAGCAGATAAAGTTGTAGATGCAGCGAAAAAAGCAGGAGCTACTGGGGGGGCCACTATATTCTATGGTAGAGGAACAGGAGAATCAGAAGTAAAGAAGTTTTTAAATGTAAACATTGAAGCTTCAAAGGAGATAATCCTTATTCTTTCAGAAAGGGAAAAGATAAAGGGTATTGTAGAAGCTATGGTAGATGCTGGGAAATTAGAAGAACCAGGTACAGGTATAATATTTACCTTACCAGTAGCGAATCTTTTGGGACTTCACCATAGAGATGATTTTATTGAATAATTTAGACAATATACTAAAGGAAGATTGTTATGAGGAGAGAACGTGTTGAATATTTAAAGGATTTACCTATAAATATACGTTTGGGAAATATTATAGAATATCCAATTAATTGGAAGGATTCCATAGAAATTCTCTTTGTATTAAAGGGAGCTATAAAAGTAGGTATAGAAACAGAAACCAATATACTTAATAAAAGGGAAATAGAAATTATAAATGCAAATGAAGTATATTGGGTAAAATCAGTAGATAAAGATAATCTGGTTTTAATAATAAATATAGATCCTAATTTTTTTTGAAAGATATTATGATGATGCAAAGGAGACCTTTTTCTATACAGATTCTTCCAACAAAGTCGATCAAGAAGATGAAAAGTATTATATACTGCGAAAATACTTATCCATACTTCTATTTGAAGTGGCATCTAAAATAGATGATTATGAAGATAAAATAGAAGAAATCTACTAGAGATGATGTATCATCTATTAAATAACTTTCATTATCTTTTTTTATGAAGGTGAAAATCTAGAAGAAGACGAAGAACAGCTGGAAAGATATCATAGAATAGTAAAGTATCTAAGTAATAATTATATGAATAAAGTCAGTCTACAGGATATAGCTGAAAAGGAATTTTTAAGTTCCCAATATCTTTCATACAAGATTAAAGATACCTTTGGTCTAGGTTTTAATGAATATTTAAATCAAATTAGAGTAGAGGAATCTACAAAATTATTATTAGATACAGATAGATCTATATCAGATATTTCAGAAGAAGTAGGTTTTTCCCATGTAAGATATTATAACAAACACTTTAAAATACACTATAATATGACTCCTTTACAATACAGGAAAAAAATATAAAGTAAGTCAAAAACAATTGGAAAATATGAAGAAAGTTACCTATTTTGATATTAAAGAAGCTTTACCTTACTTAACCAATTATTTAGAAGACTATGAAAGGTATAATTATGATAATAAAATTATAAAATTAGATATAGATTTAGAAGGGGGGGAAACTATAGAAGAGTTTTCAAGACCAGACCTAATAGATTTAGGAGATATATCCTTATTATTAGAAGAGGAAAACAGGAGAATTTTAGAAGAAATTCAAAGGGAAATAGGCTTTAAATATTGCTTGGTAAATAGGCTGTTTTCTGATGATATGGACATATATAGAGGGAAAAATCAAAGATTTATAAATTGGACTAGAGTGGAGAATATACTGGATTTCATATTAGGATTAAAATTAACACCATTAATAGATACAACAGGAGTAGAAAAGCATATAATAGATGACTTTGTTTCTAATTTTTCATATATATATGATGAAGATGTGGAATCTTGGCTTAACAGGGATGTTAAAAAAATTAAATCCTTATTTCCCTAAAATAGAGATAGCTCCTATCCAAGATACAATAAACATGGTTCCATATATAATTCATAGTTATACTCATTTAAATAAGCGTATAATATTAAAAATGATAGATGAAATATCAAAGAATATAGAATTAAATAATGATACCTTCTTTGGAGGCAATGGTATATATACTAACAACTATTTAAATAAGCCCTCATATTATGCATTTATGTTATTGGCCCTTTTAGGAGAAGAAGTAATATCTAAAGGAGAAGGGCATATTGTTACGAAATCAGAGGTAGGATATCAAATTTTATTATATAATCCTATAGATATAAATGAGGACATTATATATAGAAGAAGAAAAAGAAGAAAAACCTAAAGAAAGAAAAATTTCTATAAATTTATACAATATGAAAAATGATTTTCAAATCACTAAATATGATTTAAATAAAAATTATGGTTCATCCTATGATAAATGGATTTATTTAGGAAGTCCAGAAAGAATAGATAATTGGCATTGGGAACTATTAAAAAAAATATGTCCATCCAGATATTTCATATTACTATGGAAAAAAAGGCCATAGTATTTAATGCTTTAACTACTATAAAGCCTAATGGAGCCGTTTTAATTTTATTAAACAATGTACAAAAAGAATAATATATAGGATTATTTTAAGTTTTTCTAAAAAATATATTTTCTATAAACTTAAAATAGTCCATAAAAGTAAGTAATAGAGTCAATGAAAAAAAATATCTCCAAAATGTTACTATAGTAAGGTAGCATAAATGGAGGTTTTTTTTATGGGTAAAGGAAGTAAAATGTTTGGGGGAAGAAAAGATTGGAAAATTATTATTTAAATTTTCAATTCCAATTATACTTTCCATGTTGATTTCGGAACTTTATAGTATGGTAGATACATTATTTGTTGGTAACAAAGTGGGCTCCCATGGAATAGGAGCCCTTGCCCTTGTATATCCAGTACAAAGGATAATCATTGCTTTAAGTACTATGATTGCCTTAGGTACATCCACTGCATTTTCTAGATCCAATGGACAAGATAATCTAGAAAATTCACGAAAGATAGTAAATAATGGCTTTAGTTTAGCTATTTCTATTATGATTACATTAACTACAATAGTGTTTTTATTTAGAGAAAAGATACTTATAACCTTAGGGGGCAAGTCAGCAGATATTGCCATATGCCATGGATTATCTAAGTATAATAATATTTGGAAGTACATTTTTAAGTTTAACTATATTTATATCCAATATCATTATAGCTTTAGGAAATAACAAGATATCCATTGCCAGCAATAGTATAGGGGGCAATAACTAATGTAATTTTAGACTATATATTAGTTGTTCGTATGGGAGTAGGTGTTAAAGGAGCTGCCATTGCCACTACAGTTTCACAAATAATAGGATTTATATACGCTTATTATAATTATATTAAGATTAAAAAAAAGAATATAAAATCCCATCAGGCTTTAAACTTCAAAAGAAGATAATAATTCCAATAGTATTAGTAGGTGTATCTTCCTTTATAGTAGAGTCAGAAGAGGGAATAGTTATGGCTGTATTAAATAATTTATTATTAAATACAGTAGGAGATAAGGGAATAATTATCCTAGGTGTAATAACTAGAATATATATGTTCTTATTTGTGACTATGTTTGGAATTGCTTCTGCAATGCAACCTATAGCAGCATATAATGTAGGTGCAAGGAATTATAAAAGGCTTAAGGATATAATGGATAAAACTACCTTATCTGCCTTTGTAACATCTGGTATATTATGGGGGGGACTTTCTATGATATTTGCTCCTCAGTTAATATCATTATTTATAAAGGATTCAGAGATTATTAAAGAAGCAGTAGGGGGGGCCTATAGAACAATGGTGGCAGTATTCCCTATAATAAGTATTTATTATGTATCTATCTTTTATTATCAAGCTATGGGTAGGGCTAGATATTCCATATTGATATCTGTTTTAAGACAGTTGATAATTATGATGCCTATGGCAGTGATACTTGTTAAAGTATTTAATTTAGGTGCCATGGGAGTTTGGTTAGCCTATCCAATATCTGATGTATTATCAAGTCTTGCTTCTTATATGTTAATTAAAAATGAAGGAGAAGAGTTGAATACTAGGATAGAAAAGCAAATGAAAAAAAGAAAAGATTAAAAAAAGAAAGACTTAAACAAGAATATATTTTACGTTAATTATCAGGAGAATTTCTCCTGATAATTTTTTTGATTTAGTACAAAATATAAAAACACCCTAGCAATAACACTTAAAAAGTGTTATCATAATAATAGATACACTATTAAAAATCAGAGAATTGTATCCATACAAAGCGAGGAGGTAGAATAATGAATACTAAATCTATGACAAAGCTTGCCATATTAATTGCCTTAACTGTGGTAATGACTATGGTAATCCATATACCTATTATTGGGGGTAATGGATATGTAAATTTAGGTGATATGGTTATATTTTTAGCAGCTATGATTTTAGGTAAAAAAAGGCGGATTTATAGTGGGAGGGTTAGGCTCAGCATTGGCAGATATTTTATTATCTTATACCCATTATGCTCCAATTACATTTATAGTAAAGGGAATAGAAGGATATATTGCAGGTACATTACTTGAAAAAAATATAGGCAAAAAAATCACCAATATTAGCTATGGTAATCAGTGGAATATGGATGGGCTTTGGATATTATTTAGCTGAAATATTTATGTATGGAGGAAAGGCTGCATTGGCATCTGTACCAGCTAATTTGATACAAGGGTTAACTGGAGCTGTTACATCAGTATTATTATTTATGTCATTAAAGAGAACTAAAATAGTAGAATAGAATTTGTCATGTATTTACTTAGACCAAAAGACTTAGTTAAGGTTTTTCTTATCTAAGTTTTTTTTATTTATTAAATTACATATTTTCATATGATATAATTTATCCAATGGAGGGATGGAAATGATAAAGATTCTTTTAGTAGAAGACGATTTGACATTAGCCATGGGAATAGAGTATTCATTAAAAAAATGAAGGATATTATTTAGATATAGCTCGTGATTTTGAAAAGGGAAAGAAATTAATAGATAAAGAGGAATATGACTTAATAATATTAGATGTGGGATTGCCAGATGGAAATGGATTTGATCTATGTAAATATATAAGAAGAGATAAAATCACTCCTATAATATTCTTAACTGCTGAAGATGAAGAAGTAAGTATTGTAATGGGGGGGCTGGATATAGGTGGAGATGATTATATTACTAAACCCTTTAGGATTAAAGAACTTATTTCAAGGATTAAAGCAGTCTTAAGGAGAGCAGCTACAATTCCCCCAAAGAGAAATGTTATTATCTAAGAATATAAAAGTAAATCTTTTAGAATCAAAGGTATATATTCACAATAAATTAATATGGTTAACACCATCAGAATACAAACTGTTGATTATCTTAATGAGTAATTTTCATCAAGTATTGCCTAGGGTAAAGATATTGGAAAATCTTTGGGATGTAGATGGAAATTTTGTTGATGATAACTCCCTATCCGTTTATATTAGAAGATTAAGGGAAAAAAATAGAAGAAGATTCTTCAAACCCTATATATATTAAGACGGTAAGGGGGGCGTAGGATATACATGGGATGAAGAAGTAAGGAGTGAATAAATTGCTTAGAAATAAAGAATTTAGAACAATAATTATAAAACTTCTTATACTTCAATTGTTATTTGCATTAGTAGGATTTTTACAATAAATATGGCTATGGACAAAGTCAATGCTAAAATAGTACAGCGAGATTGGGCCTTAGTTGGTAATTTAATAAAGGATAATTCAGAATTAAAGGAAGATATAATACCCTATATAACTAAAGGAGCAACTAAAGAGAATATAAAGTTAGGACAGCAGATATTAAAGGACTATGGATATGATATTGAAATGGATAAAGAATATCAACCTATACTAAAGGGTTTGACTCCTAATATTCAAGTAACTTCATTTATTTTAATTCTATTATTTATAATTCCCTTAGGTTTTATTGTAATGATGGAATACAAAAAAATATATAGTAAAGTACAAGGAGTCTCTAATGCTGCAGAAAAGGTAGTGGAAGGTGATTTTTCCATATATCTAGATGAAGAAGGAGAAGGAGATTTCAATATACTTAATCATCGATTCAATCAAATGGCCAATAGATTGGAAAATAGTTTAAACATATTAGAACAAGATAAAATATTTTTGAAAAACATGATATCGGATATATCTCATCAATTAAAGACTCCCCCCCTATCTTCTTTAATAGTATTAAATGATATCCTAATGGGAGACAATACTATGGATGTGGGAACTCAAACTAAGTTTCTAGAAAAAAACAAAGGAACAATTAGAAAGAATGGAATGGTTAATAATAAATCTTTTAAAAGTAGCTAGAATTGAAGCGGGAGCTATTGATTTTAAAAAGGAAAATATACTATTAAAGGATGCATTAAATATAGCTTTAAAAGCATTAGCTCCACAATTAGAAAATCAAAATATAAATATAAAGGGAGATTTAGGGTCTTGGTTTTATGGAGATATAGATTGGACAGCAGAGGCTTTAATTAATATTATAAAAAAATGCAGGTGAACATGGTGGTGGAGAAATAGAGATTATATTAGAGGATACACCATTATTTAGTAGCATTGTGATTAAAGACAATGGTGAAGGTATAGATAAAAACATATTCCCCATATTTTGAAAGGTTTTATAAAGTAAGTAGTGAAGTAAAACCTGAAAGTATAGGAATAGGACTTAACTTGGCTAAATTAATAATAGAGTCTCAAGAAGGAGCTATTTCTGTAAAAAGCAAAAAAAATTATGGAACTGAATTTACTATTACATTTTTAAAGAATAAAGGGAATCTTACTAAATTGTAATTTAGATATTCACCTTATTGTAAGGTTCATCTAATAAACTAATAGTTAGAATAATGAAATAGGAGGAAAATTTGTGGAGATAGCCAGAATTGAAAACTTAAGTAAATCATATGGAAGTGGAAATACAAAGGTAGAAGCTTTAAAAACATTAATCTAACTATAAATCAAGGTGAATTTTTAGCAGTAGTAGGACCTAGTGGTTCAGGGAAATCTACTTTATTACATCTATTAGGTGGAGTAGATAAGCCTACCAGTGGAAAGGTCTATGTAGATGGTGTAGATATATATAGTCTATCGGAAAAGGAATTGGCCATATTTAGAAGGCGAAAGGTTGGATTTATATTTCAATTTTACAATTTAGTGCCAGTGTTGACAGCAGAAGAAAATATATTATTGCCTATACTTTTAGATTCAAAAAAATATAAACAAAGAACATGTAGAAGAACTAATAAACATACTTGGATTACAGGAAAGAAGAGACCATTTACCAAATCAGCTTTCAGGAGGACAGCAACAAAGGGTGTCAATAGGTAGAGCCTTGGCCTATAGACCATCTATAGTCTTAGCTGATGAACCTACAGGAAATTTAGACAGTAGAAATAGTAAAGAAATAGTAGATTTATTAAAAATATCCGTAAGAAAATATAATCAAACTTTAATTTTAATAACCCATGATTTAAATATTGCAGCTCAAGCAGACAGAATAATAACCATAGAAGATGGAGCTATTGTTCAAGATGAGGTGATTAGAAGTGAAAAATTATAAGGACATCACCTATAGATATTTAAAGGGACAAAAAAATAGAACCCTCTTAACTATATTGGGAATAATCTTATCCGTAGCCCTTATTTCTGCCATTGGCACAATTATCGTATCTGTAAGAGGTGCCCTAATCAAGGAAGCTATAAGGGAAAATGGTTCTTATCATGCTAAATTTACTAATATAAATAAGGAAACCTTAGAGAAGTTAATAAATCATGTGGAAGTAGAAGAAGTAGGTATAATTAGGGAGGAGAGTTTTTCCCCCCCTATTATAGAAACTACTGAAGAAGAAAGAGACCACTATGGATGGAATGTTCCCTATAGATATATTAAAATAGATGGCTTTGATGATAAATCCTTAGAGATGGTCCCCCTTTGAATTAAAGGAAGGAAGATTTCCAAAAGGTCCAAATGAAATAGTCATAGAAAATTGGATGGCAAATTATTTTGAAGAAGAGGTAAAATTAGGACACAAGATAAACTTAACTATTGGACACAGAATTATTGAAGAGGGAAGAGACCAGTATGGAAGTGTCATAAGAACAAATGAAACCTTTGAAAAAAAACAGGAGAAAAGGAATATACAGTAGTAGGGTTTATACAACCAAGATATTTTTGGCGTGGCAGCTTTGTAACCCAAGGGATTACAGGATTAGATAATATATCTAATGATAATTATGGTGCATATATAAAAATACCTAATATAAAAAACGCTAGTAAAAGATTATTTCCATAGCTGAGGATATAGGAGTAAATGCTGATGAAAATATTCAATATAATAATAGATTACTTAGATTATCTGCTGAAAGTCTAAGTGATACCTTTAATGAAGCTTTAATGGCATTATTGATCTTTGTGATTGTTTTAATAGTAATCTCAACAATTGCCGTTATATATAATGCCTTTAATATTTCAGTATTAGAAAGAATAAATCAATTTGGATTATTGCGTTCCGTAGGAGCTACTCCTGAGCAAATTAGGGGAATAGTATTAAGGGAAGCAGGTATACTTAGTATAATAGGAATACCCATTGGTTTATTTTCAGGAGTATTGGCAATGAAAATAGTTTTATATATTATTAAATTACTAAAGACGGACTTTAGATTAGTCAATGATATGGAAATAAATATTTCATCAACGGTGTTTATAATTAGTATAATAGTTGGAATAATTACAGTATTCTTATCAGCCATTGGTCCTACAAGACAAGCTGGAAGAATATCCCCCCCTTAGAAGCCATTAGAAGTACAAGAAATATAAAAAAAGGCAAACCTTAAAAAAGTTAAAAACTCTAAAATAATAAGAAAGATATTAGGCATAGAAGGAGAAATAGCCTATAAGAATCTAAGGAGAAATAAAAAGAGATTTATCATTACAGTATTTTCCATGGTCATAAGTATAGCCCTATTTATAACATTTTCTACTTTTTCAGACTTCACCTTTAAAATTGGAGCTGTACAAGGTAATGACATGGGAGATTTCAATATATCTGGAGATATGGAAGGTAAGTCCAATGAAATATATAATAAATTAAAGGAAGTAAAGGATGTTAAGAGGGTATACAAGGTATCAAGTAATAATGGAGAATTATTGCTTAATGATAAGCAAATAAATAATAAGATGATAGAAATGGCACCATATATATTTGATAACAAAAAGGATGGTTTAACTAGAATTCATAATGTGGAGATATTTACCATAGGAGATGATAATTTAGAAGTATTAAAAAAAATCTTTTAAAGGCTGGAAGTATTAATAAGGAAGAACTTAATAAAAACAATGGAGTATTAGTAATTAATAATACTTATGCCTATAATGAAAATTCCGAGTATAATACATTGATGGAAGGATACCAACTTAAAGTTGGAGATAAAATACCCTTTGCATCCTATATGGATGATATGGAGGGAGAGGAAATTAAGTATAAGGAATTGACAGTAATGGGAGTTTAGAAAAGGGAATCCTTAATAGAGTCTATAATCCTAATGGAAGCGTATATATCATAACTACAGAAGAAGTATATAAAAATATATCTTCCAATAGAGACTCCTATACAAATATGTATATTGAAATGGAAGTAGATGGAGATAAGGAAAATATAAAAACCATTTTAGAAGAAATAAAGGATAATATACCAGGTATTAACTATATAGACTATGCAGAGGAAGCTAGAAATAATAGAGCCATAGGTATAATGATGAGTATATTTTTATATGGTTTTGTAGCTATAATCACTTTAATTAGTGCTATAAATATAATCAACACCATAAGTACAAATATTATATTAAGAACAAAGGAAATAGCTATGATAAAGGCAGTAGGTATGAGTCAATCAGGAATCAAGAGAATGGTAGCCTTTGAAAGCTTATTCTATGGAATATATGCTGCCATATTTGGTGGAACCATAGGAATAGGTCTAACATATATATTGTTTAGAATAATTATTGGAATAAGCCCCTTTGAATATAAAATACCCTGCAAAATGCATTATAGCTTGTATAGGAGCCACAATAATAGCTTTATTATCAGGAGCATATCCTCTTAAGAGAATAAATGATAAAATAATAGTAGAAAGTATGAAGGCAGAAAATTAAATAAAAGCAAAAACACTTTACTTTTATCCCTAGATAATGTAAAATATATAATGGTTTAAAGACTAGGAAAAGGAAAGTAACTTTAACTAGACTTATACAGCGAGTTCCAGTTGGTGAAAGGGAATTAAGTATATTAAAGTGAAAAGGGCCTTGGAGTTTTGCACCGAGATTATTTATCTAGGCTGCAACGGGTTCACCCGTTATAGTGACAGGGTATATATGTACCTAAAGAGGCTTATATTGTGAAATATAGGCGAATTAGGATGGCAACGCGAATTTACTCTCGTTCCTAAGAATGTATTCTTAGGAATGGGAGTTTTTTTATGACCTACCAACGAGCACCAAATCTATGCGACCGTAGGGGGCAAATAGATTTGTGTTGCGAGACTGCGATTTCTCTAAACCTTAGATAAGGGGAATTAAATAAATTTAAAATAGTAAAATGGGGGATTATTTATTTATGGAAAGAGTACAGACTAAACAAAATTATTCAATTTTAGACTATCTAAAATTCATACTACCATCTATGCTAGGCATCATATTACTTATGTTTCCCTTTCAATATGAAGGCAAAACTACTATTGTAGTTGCTTTACTGGCTGGAAAGATGACTTCAGCATTAGAAGAGGTATTACCTACCATAGTATTAGCTTTTATCACATTTACTGGGATAGTAACTGTGATATATAAGTTTTTAAGCCTAGTTTCATTGAAAATGATATTTTTTTTAAAGGGAGTATTTAATGTGTCAAACTTGTGGGTTATCGCTAGAATAATAGGCTTAATACTTACAATTATGGTCTATTTCCAAATAGGACCTGAATGGATTTGGTCAGAGGATACTGGTGGATTGATTTTATACGATTTAATTTTAACTTTATTTACAATGTTTTTATTTGCAGGATTTTTTATTACCTTTTTTTTAACAGACTTTGGACTTTTAGAATTTGTAGGAGCACTTTTAACTCCTATTATGAGGCCGCTTTTCCAATTGCCAGGTAGATCCTCTATAGACTGTGTTGCCTCTTGGGTAGGAGATGGAACCATAGGGGGGGTTGCATTGACTAATAAACAATATGAAGAAGGATATTATACAAGTAAAGAAGCTGCAATTATTGCCACTACTTTTTCAGCTGTATCTATTACCTTTTGTTTAGTAATATTAGAACAAGTTGATTTAGTTCATCTATTTGGCATATATTATCTAACTGTAGTTATAACAGGAATAGCTGCTGCTATCATAATGCCTAAAATCCCACCATTGTCTAAAAAATCAAATAGCTACTATAAAGGTTTAAAAAAAGGACTTAGGTGAAAATGTGCCAAAGGGCTATACTAATTTACAATGGGGACTACATTTAGCCATTCAAAAAGCAGAAGAAAGTGGGAATATAAAAGGATTTATAACAAATGGAGCCAAAACAGTTTTAGATATGTGGCTAGGAGTATTACCAGCAATAATGGCCTTTGGGACCATAGCTCTAATCATTGCAGAAACAACTCCAATATTTCAATGGTTAGGAATGCCTTTTATTCCAATATTAAAATTATTAAAGGTTCCCTATGCAATAGAAGCGTCCCAAACCATAATGGTTGGATTTGCAGATATGTTTTTACCTTCAGTAATTGGATCAAATATACCTAGTGAAATGACTCGTTTTATTATTGCAACTTTGTCTGTAACTCAACTAGTATATTTATCAGAAGCAGGAGCAGTAATTTTAGGCTCAAGAATAGATATATCACCAATGGATTTATTTTTAATATATATTGAAAGAACTCTAATTACTTTACCAATTATAGTATTGGTAGCCCATTTAATATTTTAAGGAGATGTATAAAGATGTTAGATTATAAAGATATAATAGAAGCTAAAAATAGAATAAGCAAATATATATACCATACTCCATTGGAAAAATCCATATATTTAAGTAATAACAATACTAATATATATTTAAAACTAGAAAACCAGCAAAAAAATGAAATGTGCCAAAATAAGAGGTGCCTTAAGTAAGATAACTAGTCTTAATGAAGAAGAAAGAAATAAGGGTATAATGGCTATTTCTTCTGGAAATCATGGAGCAGCTGTAAGTTATGGAGCAAATTTATTGGGAATAAAATCTCCTACCATATATGTTCCAAAAAAAATACACCAAAAAAACAAAATAGAAAAAAATACAATATTAT
>JMBX01000188.1_pt1 | contig 16787 bp, 25 predicted proteins | sample 616521 | NCBI WGS metagenome assembly JMBX01 (sample SAMN02727906, study PRJNA239997) | anaerobic digester metagenome | biome: anaerobic digester; isolation source: mesophilic anaerobic digester inoculated with municipal waste water sludge... | place: Germany: Bielefeld University, CeBiTec ...
GAGGTAGCATACTATATCTGCAAAGCAAACCACCTGGTTATTGAAAGCAATTATGATGAGGAGATGCTCCGTAACGGCTGCTATCCATATCATCTGAAACGCCGGATCACATCAGGAGAAGGACATCTCAGCAACCGTGAAACTGCCGAATTCCTAGCTAACAACTATTCATCGGAGCTGCGCAATATCTGGCTCTGCCATCTGAGCGGCGACAATAATAATCCAACACTGGCTTATGAAACAGTAGAGAGACAGCTTCGCAGAGAGGTATAGAAGTGGGGGGGCGCCACGTTGCGCTACATGTGCTAGAACGAAATGTGCTGTCGAACAAATAGATTTTTAGCCTATGAACCCTGCCCCCCCTGTCATACTCTTCACATATAACCGTCCTTCCCATACCCGGCAAACATTAGAGGCATTGCTCAACAACAAGTTAAGCAGCCAGAGCGTGCTATATATTTTTTTCTGACGGTTATAAAGACAACTCCGATAAGAGTGAGGTGCTGAAGGTACGTGAACTTATACACTCAATAGAAGGCTTCAAGGAGATTCATATTATTGAAAACAAGTTTAACCAGGGCCTGGCAAGAAATATTATCGACGGTGTTACCAGGATTGTAAACGAATATGGCAGAGTAATTGTTCTTGAAGACGATATTGTTACATCTCCATATTTTCTGACGTTTATGAACGAAACGCTTGAGAGATTCAAAGATGAAGAGAGGATAGGTCATATACAGGGATTCTGTTTCCCTTTGCCCGACCTGCCGGATGTCTTTTTAATAAGATGGACAGGCAGCTGGGGGGATGGGCAACCTGGAAAAGAGCTTGGCAGATGTTTAACTGACGGGGGGAAGCTCTGTTATTGTCACTGAAAAGAAGAGACTAACAAAAGCGTTCGATTTCAATGGAAATTACCCATATACACGTATGCTGAAAAGGCAGGTTAAAGGGAAAAACGACTCCTGGGCTATCCGCTGGTACGCTTCACTGTTCCTGAACAACGTTCTTTCACTCAATGCAGGAAAATCACTCGTTCAAAACATTGGATTTGACGGAAGTGGAAGACATAGCGGAAGGAACATCGTTTATTCGACCAGTCTCCATAAAGATGATTTAAAGACAGAGATCGGAGTAATCAGAGAAAACAGAGCTGTAAAAAAAAGCAATCGGTAAATATTACAGAAGAAAAAAAACTCTGTTTGGGCAAAGTTAAAGGGAAGGATTAACCGTTTTCTGAGAAGTAGATAACATATGAACATTCTCATTGTAAGCACATCAGACATTTACGGCGGGGGGCAGCTTTGGCAGCATTCAGGCTAATGAGAGCACTAAATTCCGGTGGAGAAAATGTTAAAATGCTTGTCCGGGATAAAAGGTCAAATGACCCTGATGTGTTTGTGGTTGGCAACCAACTCAAAAGCAGATGGAATTTTTATTTTGAACGGGGGAGCGATTTTTTTTACAAAACCGTTTCTCAAAAGAAAACTTATTCGACGTTTCTATCGCCAACACTGGCTGCTCAATTACAGAGCTACCCTTATTCAGGGAGGCCGATGTTATTCATCTGCATTGGATTAATCAAGGGATGCTATCCGTAAATGAAATTGAAAAGATCATTGCCTCCGGCAAAAAGGTGGTGTGGACAATGCACGATATGTGGCCGTTCACCGGAATCTGCCACCATGCGGTTACTTGCATTAACTACGAGAGGTCATGCGGTTTGTGCCCTATTTAGTATCAGCATCGCCTGAAGATCTGTCACACAGTATTTTTCTGAAAAAAACAAGCCATCTACGGAAATGGGAAAATCACTTTTGTGGCCTGCAGCAACTGGCTCAAAGAACTTGCAATCAGAAGTCCGCTAACGCAAGGACATACGGTAGTATCCATACCTAATCCCATAAATACTGATGAGTATTGCCAAAAAAAACAAATTTGAAGCGCTCAAAAGGCTCAATCTGCCCGTTGACAGGAAAATTGTGCTGTTTGCAGCAGTAAAAGCATCTGATCCCAGAAAAGGGATTCACTGTCTGCTCGAGGCAAGCCGAATACTTGCAAAGAATCACAACAACATACTGTTCATCATTGCCGGCGGCAACGGTGAAGAATTGGAGGAAAAGCTTTCGCTCCCTGCTATTGACTTGGGACTTATTCCGCCTAATAAAATGGTTGATGCCTATAACGCTGCCGATCTGTTTGTAACACCATCGTTACAGGAGAACCTGCCCAATACCCTCATGGAGGCAATGGCATGCGGAACACCCTGTGTAGGGTTCAATACAGGTGGTATTCCCGAGATGATCTTACACGGTGAAAACGGTTACGTAGCCAAATACAAAGACGCCGGAGACCTGGCAAACGGGATATTATGGACTCTTTATAAGGCCGATTACGCAACACTATCATCCAACGCACGCAAAAAAAAGCACTTAAAGATTACAATGAATCACTGATAGCACAACAGTACATCGATATATATCATGCTTAAACTTTCTGTCATAACTGTTACCTTCAATGCCGAAATGACTCTGGAACGAACACTGAAAAGCGTTCAGGAGCAAACATATCATAACATTGAGCACGTGATTGTAGATGGAGCGTCAAAAGACGATACACCGATGCTCATCAGTCGATATTCAAATGAGAAGATGAAATGGATGAGCGAGCCGGATAAAGGATTATACGACGCAATGAACAAGGCTGTAGCAATGGCATCGGGCGATTATATCTGTTTTCTGAACGCCGGTGATACCTTTTTGAAAAGGAAACGGTAGAAAAAAATGATGCAATCTTTTAAGGAGAAGGCTTCTCCCGATATTCTCTACGGAGAGACTGCCATTGTAAATGGAGAGGGTGAATTTTACATATGCGCCGGCTGAAAGCTCCTGACAGACTCTCTTGGAAGAGTTTCAAAATGGGAATGGTAGTGTGTCATCAGGCATTTTTTGTGAAACGGATACTCTTTGAGCCTTACGATATTTCATACCGATTCTCCTCCGATTTCGACTGGTGCATTCGAATGATGAAAAGGCTGCATCAATTTACAACACTCGCAGTACGCTCATCAACTATCTTAACGAAGGAATGACTACTGCCAACCGTAAAGCATCTCTAAGAGAACGGTACCGTATCATGGTGAAATATTACGGCCACCTGTCAACCTTGCTTCATCATGCATGGTTTGTTATAAGGGCTGTTATAAAACGCGATGGGAAAAAGTGATTTAATATTGAGAAATACCTTCTCTGTTTACTTTATTTATGCCTCTTTGGCCTTTGAAAAGGTAACTGAGTATTTGGAAAGACCATTTGAAATAACAGGAGGATGCGTGCGAATGTTTATCTACGAAAAGGCTATCGAGTGTTGGAAATGACGGATTGATACGATAGAGATGTTTGAGATGATTGAAAACAACAGCATGATAATGAATAAATCTGATGTTTAGTAAAATGAAAAGACGAAACTTAAGGTTGAAGAGCTGAATCGTATAAGTATTGAGGAGTTTCAGGCTGCTGAGAAAATTCCCCTGGTAATAGTACTTGATAACGTACGCAGCAGGAACAATATAGGTTCTGTTTTTCGCACAAGCGATGCTTTCAGAGTCAAGGAGATATTACTTTGCGGTATAACCGCAACACCACCCGATGCCGAAATCCACAAGACTGCTCTCGGTTCCGAAGACTCAGTAAAGTGGCGCTATTTTGAAAAAACATTATCGGCCGTTCAGCAACTGCGATCTGAAGGCTATACAATCTTCTCCGTTGAGCAGGCTGAGAACAGTCTCTCATTGGAATCAACGGAGTTGGACAAAAACAAAAAAATATGCTGTTGTCTTCGGACACGAAGTTTACGGTGTGCAACAATCAGTTATCGATGCTTCGGACGGGTGTATCGAGATCCCGCAATATGGCACCAAGCACTCTCTCAATGTGTCGGTTGCTGCAGGTATTGTAATATGGGATTTTTTTTCAAAAAAAATTTTGCATCCCTAAAATTACACTGCATGAATTGAAGTTCGCCATGTGCGAAGGCCCATTATATGTTTGCCGGGGGGATATAGCTTCGTAAATCTCGGTACATCAGTTAAAAGGATAAAACTGATATTTAAGAGTCGTACCTCTCTAGCCTTAAGGTTTTCCCGTTGAATACTGCATAGGAGAAGTATGTTATCCAGTCCCCCCCAAGCATAATTACTTTAGAGCTCTCTGCTATGGGCAGTTCAAGCAATATATGGCGGTGTCCGAAAATAAAGTAATCAATATCAGGAACTTCACTCAGTTTCTGTTTTGCAAAGTTGACAAGATTCTCCTTTCCTCGCCCAGGTAGGGCTGCACTCCGCCGTAGAGGCGGCTGCTATTCGACCAGGCATGTGCCATCGGTATGGTCCACCTTGGGTGAATAGCCGAAAAACATCTCCTGAGGAATTTGCTGTGGAACACTTTTCTAAGCAGGCGAAACGACCTGGAGTTATCCCCCAGCCCATCGCCGTGAGCAAGAAAAAAAATTTCTTTCCTTCTATTTCGGTTATAAAAGGTTCGAAATGCAGAATTAGCCCACACTCTTCTGAAAGGTAGTCGGTTAACCATATATCGTGGTTCCCAATAAAAAAATGGACCTCCACCCCTGAATCGGTCACCTCTGCCAGCTTTCCCAAAACACGAGTAAACCCTTTAGGTACAACATACCTGTATTCATACCAGTAGTCAAATATATCACCCATCAGATAAATCGCCTGGGCATCCTGTCTTGCGAAATCAAGCCAACGACACAGCTTCCGTTCCGTCTCAAAGGAATCGTTATGCGATTTTGATCCTAAATGGGCATCAGCGAGGAAATATATCTTTTTATCCACTGTTAATGATTCTGCAAATTTCCACACCAGATTACATCATTCCCAGCTCCAGAAGAGCCTCTTCACTCATCATCGAACGATCCCACGGCGGATCGAAGGTAAGATTGATGTCCACCTTTTTCACCTCCTGTATCGATTCAACTTTCAACTGCACATCCATAAGGATAAAATCTGCAGCCGGACAAGCGGGCGATGTAAATGTCATTTCTATTGTTACATTGCTATCATCATCTACATCCACATCGTAGATCATACCCAGATCATAGATATTCACGGGAATTTCGGGATCATACACCGTACGGAGCATCACCACTATTTTATCTTGTATCGCCTGTATCTTTTCGTTCATAATTCATTTTTTATTATTAAACCGAATTCCGGGCAAATTGTTTCTTTAATCAGATAATTCCTTCATCTGCATAACTGAAATAAGTTTCCCCGCATACTATAATATGATCCAACAGCATGATATCCATCAATTGAGCAGCATCTTTCAGCTTTTTTTGAAATATGAGTATCCTGAGGGCTAGGACGGCAATTCCCGGAGGGATGATTATGCCCAAGTATTATACCTGATGCATAATGATTTAGCGCCTCTCGAAGAATCAGACGGATATCCACAACGGTCCCCGAAATACCTCCCCTGCTGACCTGCATTGTGGTAAGTACCTTGTTTGACCGGTCTGTAAGCAAAGCCCACGTCTCTTCATGGTTCAGATCGGAAAGAATTGGAAAGAAATGTTCATGTGCATCGCGTGATGATACTATTTTTCTTCTGTCGGAGATATCCGTATTTTTCCTTCGCCTCCCCAATTCGAGAGCCGAGATAACTGTAACTGCCTTGGCTTCACCTATTCCACGGAAGTTCCGCACCAGGTCGGCCACACTCATACGGGCAAGATTATTCAAATCGTTGTCGGCTTTAAGCAGAATTCGTTTACTCAGTTCTACCGCACTCTCCCTGTCATTACCAGAGCCAATCAATATAGCAAGTAGCTCCGAATCGGAGAGCGCCGATACCCCCCCTTTCATCACTAATTTTTCCCTTGGACGATCTTCCTCTGCCCACTGTTTGATACTTAACCTGTTCATGTTATTATATTTCCGGATTGTAACAGAACAAATGTACGAATAAAAATCATAATGGGAAGGGGGGACGGCAGTTTTAAAACAAAAGAGGACGGACATTTTCTTTCATGTTCGTCCTCTCTAATACGAAGTTATTTAAATGTTTACTAAGAATCACTCTCTCACACGTTCCACATAGGATCCGTTTCGTGTATCAACTTTTATTTTTTTCACCTGTGTTTACAAAAAGTGGCACACGCACCTCAGCACCTGTTTCAACGGTTGCAGGCTTCAAGGCGTTTGTTGCGGTATCGCCTTTTATTCCTGGCTCGGTATAGGTAACCTCAAGCACAACATGCAGAGGCATTTCTGCTGTAAGAATAGTCCCGCTTTCGGCATGGATCTGCACATCCACTATATCACCTTCTTTTAAGAACTGCACTCCTTCAATCTGCTCTTCAGGGATGGGTATTTGCTCAAATGTTTCGGTATTCATGAAATTATATCCCATATCGTCGCGGTAGAGATACTGAAAAGGGCGACGTTCTATACGTACCTCATCCACCCTTACCCCCCCGAGTTGAATGTCTTTTCAAGCACGCGTCCGGTAGTCACATTTTTAAGTTTTGTACGAACGAAAGCTGCCCCCCCTTTACCTGGTTTCACATGCAGAAATTCCACAATAAAAAAAATACTGCCCATCCAAATCGATGCACATCCCGTTCCTGAAATCAGCAGTTGTTGCCATAAAATATTGTCAGTGTTAGTATTACTTATTATTAATTGATTCAGAGCGCAAAAGTAATTATTTCATCTGTAAAAAGCAAATGAAAATGCTTTAGCATTTATTAAAGGTGAAGAAATAGTTTGCAACGAAGTTCCACAGGGTTACGAATGCAGTAGCGATAGCTTTAGATATGTAGAAGTTTATCTTCCCCCCCTTTTCGTGAAGTAGATAAAGAAACAGGTTATTCAATCCTAGGCCAATCACCGAAACTAGGAAAAAGATAAATATTCAAGTCCCACATCAGGATTTTCGCTTTCAAATGTCCAGATTCTGTTCAAACATAGTTGGATGTGGCTGCCAGCATAAAACCGATTGAATTGGAAAGAAATTTATTCCACTTTAACTTCTCCTTGCACATCCATGTAAAGAAAATCGATCACCGTACCCGACAATCCTACCACGCCAAACTTAAGAAACTTTAAAACAAATCTATCATCATTCAAAACTTTATTAATCGGTTTTTCCATTAAAAAAAGATACCAGATGAAGCCTGTACCTAACTACCGTTTTCTGCAAAAATAAAAAGTAAGTCCCGGTAAAACGAATTTTACAGGACTTACTTTCATTAATAGTTATTTATAGCACATTCATCGCATCCAATACCATCTTCACAATAAACAACACAAATATCACCCACATGGTCGTGGAGATCTGCCTGAATTTTCCGCTCAGCGCTTTCAGGAAGACAAAAGATAGCATGCCGAACACGATACCCTGGGCAATACTGAAAGCAAAAGGCATCATCACAATGGTAAGGAAAGCCGGCAGGGCTTCTGTCATATCATGGAAATTGATCTTTACAACTGAAGTTATCATGAACAGCCCAACCAGTATAAGCGCTGGAGCAGTAGCTGAGGCAGGAACCATTAGGAACAGCGGGGGGGCGAGAAACAACGCCAGTGCAAACATTACAGCCGTGGAGAGAGCGGTCAGCCCGGTGCGTCCTCCCACAGCTACGCCAGAAGCACTCTCAACGTATGAGGTAACTGTACTTGTTCCCAGAACAGCACCAAAGGTTGTGCCAAGAGCATCGGCAAAAGGGCACGTTTAATTTGCGGAAAGCTCCCTTCGTTGTCAGTAAGCCCAATCTTAGAAGCAACTCCCAAAAGGGTTCCAATGGTATCGAAGAGATTTACAAAAAGGAATGTAAACACTACGATCAGCATATCGGGTGTAAAGATATTGTGCCATTCAAACTTCATAAAGATTGGTGATATATCGGGAGGGAGAGCAACAATGCCTCCTTCGGGCAGGTGGACCAGTCCCAGCAAGCCTGCAAAAATTGTAGCGACAATAATCCCTATAAGGAACGCCCCGTGTACTTTTTTATGATACAATACCGCTGTAAGTATAAGTCCCGCCGAAGCGACCCATATATGGGGGGGGTTAGACATCGCCCCAAGGGTTAGCATGGTGTTTTCATCTTTCACAATCAATCCCGCGTTCTGCAGCCCAAGAAAGGTAATGAAAAGGCCTATTCCTACTGGAATAGCATTTTTGATTGAACCCGGAATACTCTTCACTATCAGTTCCCGCACATTAAAGAACGTGAGGATAACAAAAATAATCCCTTCTATAAAAACTGCAGTAAGGGCCATCTGCCAAGAATAGCCGAGCCCTAACACTACTGAAAAGGCGAAGAAAGAGTTAAGCCCCCATACCGGGTGCCTGTGCCACCGGCAGATTAGGGATGAACGCCATAAACATGGTTCCCAGTACGCTAGCTAATGCCGTTGCCGTAAAAGTGCTGCCTTGTCCATACCCGATGCGCTCAGGATATTTGGGTTCACTATTAAATATAAGACATGGTGAGAAAGTTATGATCCCCGCCACAATCTCGGTACGAACAGTCGTCTTGTGTGCTTTAGCTTAAATAATTTTCCAACATAGATTCTTATATTAAACTTCAGAAAGTCCATTTAGTTGCCAGCGTTGGGATGGCATAAAATTCTCAAGTCGCACAAAATTGTAGCTTATCTCCACTTCGCTCCCAACAGAAAATTGGGAGTGACATTGTACCATATCTGCGGTTCGCTCAGCAAAACCAGCCTTTTCCCCCCCGATTCAACACCTGTACGGTCTTTGTTCTCGGACCACAAGTCGAAAAATCCGGAAAGCGAAAGCTTGCTATCAGCCAGCAACGAGTTCCATGTAAAGGTCCACTGTGCGTCGTGACTCACCTCCTGAAACGAATTCAGCTTGTATGCCACGTATGTGTTCATGTGGAAATTACCCAACTGAAAGGGATATCCCAAACCTCCCAGATAAGCAGCAGGAATGGAAAAGCCAATACCTGTACCTTTTACCAGTCCCAGGCCCCCCCATTATATTCTATATGGGGGGAAAAAGCGGAAAATCGCCTATCTTAAATTCACGGGCTATCTCTGCATAAACCAATCCCGGGTTCCTTTTATCGAAACTAAAATCAAAGTCCACAAACATAAAAGTATTCCCCCCCACCGGTCTGGTTTAAACATTTCAAATGTAGCCGTAAGATAATTGACAGGGGGCAACTTCATCGCCGTAAAATGAATGGCGGGGATCGAAATGCAGTTGTAGATTCTGCGCCTCAATCACAACCGCAACAGAAAGGATTGCAAGGGAAAGAAAGATCTTCCTGAACATACTGTAGTTGTTTTGATGAGTTAAACAAAAATAAATCGCAAAAGTAATAAAAACGCAAAACAACACCGGTTACAGAAGACTTTTTTTCCTTTTTTTTATACCAAATGCCGTTATTACCGCTTAAATTTGTAATTTTGCCTTTTTAAAAAAACTAGCCGGTAAAATGAACGAAGAAAAAGCAAAAAGTTTGGTAATCTACAACACATTAAGCAGGACAAAAGAAGTTTTTAAGCCACTGCATCCTCCTCTCGTGGGTATGTATGTATGCGGCCCCACTGTGTATAGTGATATCCACCTTGGGAACTGCCGTACATTCATCTCTTTCGATATGATATACAGATATCTGCTTCACCTCGGATACAGAGTGCGCTATGTACGCAATATTACAGATGCGGGGGGGCATCTTGAAGGCGACCGTGATGAAGGAGAGGATAAATTTGCCAAAAGGGCCAGGATAGAACAACTTGAGCCGATGGAGATTGTACAAAAGTACACCATCGGATTTCATGAAGTACTCTCACTCTTCAACACTCTTCCGCCAAATATTGAGCCCACCGCCACCGGACATATCATTGAGCAGGTAGAGATGATAAAAGAGATTATGGCTGCAGGGTTTGCTTATGAGGTGAACGGATCAGTCTACTTCGACGTAGAAAAATACAGCCGTCACCACGACTACGGAATGCTTACAAACAGAAAACTGGAAGATCTGCTGGAAGGTACTCGCGAACTGAGCGGACAGGATGAAAAACGGGGGGGAAGGCTTGATTTTGCACTATGGATAAAAGCAAATCCGGAAACTCTTATGCAGTGGCCTTCACCATGGGGGCCAGGGTTTCCCGGGCTGGCATATCGAATGTTCAGCCATGAGCACCAAATACTTAGGTACTTCGTTCGATATTCATGGTGGCGGAATGGACCTTCAGGCAACTCACCACACCAATGAGATTGCTCAATCGGTAGCCTGCAATCACACTGAGCCTGTAAAGTACTGGGTTCACACCAATATGCTCACCGTAAATGGTACACGTATGTCCAAAACGGCGGGAAACGGTTTTGCCAAGGGAGCTGTTCACCGGTAGCCATCCATTGCTGGAAAGAGGTTATTCACCCATGACCGTACGTTTCTTTATGGCTCAGTCTCATTACCGGAGCACACTCGATTTCTCCAACGAGGCTCTTCAGGCATCAGAAAAGGATATATAAAAAATTGATGGAGAGCTTCTCAACAATAGAGAAGATAGAGCCTTCACCCTCCTCTTCGGTAAACATCGCCGATCTGGAAGACAGATGCTACGCTGCCATGAACGACGACTTTAACAGCCCCCCCGTGCTGATTGCCCATCTGTTCGATGGAGTACGTATTATCAACTCAGCGTACGATAAAACAGAATCTCTGACTGCCGATGATCTGGCAGCACTGAAAAGGGTTATGCACACCTTTGTTTTGAAGTATTAGGTTGGTGGATGAGTCAAAAAGCGTGGCAGGAAGTAATGTGATTGACAATCTTATGAAGTTGATTCTTGATATAAGAGAGACTGCCCGTGAAAACAAAGACTGGGCTACTTCAGATAAGATACGTGACGAACTGAAAGCCGCAGGCGTGGAGATAAAGGACACCAAACAAGGTGTTGAATGGAGAATGTAAGACAGAATATGTATATCTGGACAGGATATTAAACAATTGAGAAAGCATTATATTGCGCCCTAAACCTAAAATATCAAAAATAATTATTTATAATATAAATACCTTTTTGGCAATTGATATTAAAATAGATTTTCAGAGGAGACTCAAGGCATTGAATGTAGAAAGTAAGATAAACAGAGTATGACGAAAACCGGGATAGTGGTATTCATAGTGAAAGAGATGCAGAAAAGAGATGCAAGGTCAAACAATATTCAAAGCAGAAGAGTGTAAATAACATCAACAACCGATTGCCAATATTTCACAAGGCGGAAAAATTAATTAAATGAATTTAAACAACGTAAAAGCGAAAAGAAACAGCTGAACCTTCGTTTTAAAGTATTATTTTTGTATTATATATCAGTGATAAAAGTCGCACAGAGATGCAATTACAATATAAATTGTTTCCACCCGGCTCAATCCGGGTCACAGTACAGCTCCCCTCTTCTAAGAGCATGAGCAACAGAGCTCTTATTCTCAATGCATTGAGTTTGAGCGATAAACCTATCAGGAATCTTTCCGATTGCGAAGACACGCAAGTGCTTATAGATGCTTTCAACTCCGACTCCAACGTGTTCGACGTTAAGGGGCCGGCACCGCAATGAGGTTTCTGACTGCTTTTCTAGCGGGGATGGAGGGCGAATGGATCGTAAAGGGGTCAAAAAGAATGCATGAGCGCCCCCCATTCATCCTCTTGTAGAGACTCTCATAGCGCTGGGAGCAGAGATTGAATATCTCGAGAAAGAGGGATTTCCACCTCTCAAGATAAAGGGGCGAAAACTCAAGGGTGGCGAAGTGTATCTCTCCGGAAATATCAGTTCTCAATTCATATCGGCACTACTATGGTTGACCCCCCCTCTGATGGAAAGGGACTGACCATGCATATCGAGAAAGAAATAGTCTCCAGGCCTTATATCGACCTTACTCTGAACATGATGGAGAAATGTGGCGTTCATGCCAAGTGGGAGGGTAATGATATAACAGTCAAGCACCAGGCCTACAAGCCAATTGAGCATGTGGTGGAGGCAGACTGGACCGCTGCTTCCTATTGGTATGAAATGGTTTCCCTGCTTCCAGGTTCTGAGGTAAAGCTGAATGGGCTGAAGAAAAAGAGTCTCCAGGGCGATGCCAATGTGGCTAATCTTTTCGGCGACCTGGGTGTAACAACTGATTTTGTTTCGGATGGTATTATCATTCGTAATTCAAAGAGAAAAACGAGAAAATTTTTTTCACGACTTTGTAAATGAACCTGATCTAGCACAAACTTTTGCGGCTACCTGTTGTTTTATGGGTATACCATTTCTTTTCTCAGGTATCCAGAGCCTGAAGATCAAAGAGACTGATCGTGTGCAGGCATTGATCAATGAGTTGGAAAGCTTGGATATCTGCTTAATGAAACTGAAATAGGCATGCTTGAATGGGACGGAACGCGATGTTCTCCCGTAAAAGAGCCGTCTATAGACACCTACGATGACCATCGTATGGCTATGTCCTTTGCTCCGGGTGCAATCATTTTAGACACACTGATTATTAATGACCCAAATGTGGTTTCCAAATCGTATCCCAATTTCTGGGAAGATTTAAAATATGCAGGATTTAGAATAGAAGAAAGGTAACTGATTATGCAAAGTTTATTTGTTTTTGCCGGCATCATAGTTTTTTTTCATCATAGCACTTGCTGTATCCAACAGCTTACAGCGCAAAAAGGGTAATACGAAGGAGCGGGAAGCCACTCCCCCCTATATCGACTTAAGTGGAGGCGGTTGTTGCGGAGCGCACGAAGTGTGCGAAAAGACAGCCTTATAGCTGCCTTCGAGGAGAAACCGGAATATTTTGACGACGAGGAACTTGATAAATACTCAAACCGCGACTCTTCAAAATATGCCACAAACGAGATAGAGGAGTTTCGTGAGGTGTTCTACTCTGTTCTTGATGAGGAGAAACCACGCTGGATAAGAAGCCTTCAGATGAGAGGAATTTCCGTTCCCGATCAGATGAAAGATGAAGTGCTTATGATAGTAAATGATCTTAGAGCACAAAAAAAATGCATGCCTGACAGGGAATAAAGAGATGAATATCATTGAACTGTTTCAGTATGCTTTCTTCAGGAATGCACTTTTGGGAAGCCTTTTCGCAAGCATTGCCTGTGGAATCATAGGTACTTATGTAGTTACAAGACGATTGGTATTCATCAGTGGCGGCATTACACATGCATCATTCGGGGGGGATTGGGAATAGGTTTTATTTTGGTCTTCCTCCTGTTTTGTCGGCTATGGCCTTCTCTGTTTTTTTCAGCTTTCGGCATCCAGTGGCTATCAAGCAAGCAAGACGTTCGTGAAGACTCTGCCATTGCCGTCTTCTGGTCGCTGGGAATGGCAATAGGAATAGTACTTACTTTTCTTACCCCCCCGGGGTATGCCCCCTAACCTGTCGGAATACCTTTTCGGCAACATCCTTACTATTACACGAGCCGATATTGTTTCTCTGTTTGTTTTATCACTTGTTCTCCTGCTTTTCTTTGTACTGTTTTATCATTCTATTGTATCAGTATCGTTCGACACCGAATTTGCCCGTACCCGGCGTCTACCCACCCAATTTATTGAATATACGATGATGCTCTTTATCGCTGTTACCATTGTCCTGAGCATCCGCCTTGTGGGTATTGTGCTGCTTATGTCGCTTATCACCGTCCCGCAGATGACCGCCAACCTGTTCACTGTAAGCTATTCAAAAATTATCTCACTCTCTGTCCTGTTCAGTTTTGTGGGATGTGTTACCGGCTTGCTTCTCTCTTATTACCTGAACGTTCCCTCCGGAGCATTTATCATTTTTATACTGATCTTGATATTTTTTATCGGGAGAACCTTAAAACTCATTTAAAAACAAAACAGGAATAATTAAAACACGATAAGCATAGAAATGCTATTTAATCCATTAACTATCTGAGAATATGCTTTGCCGAATCTCAGTAGCCTTTCTTTTCGATTGTCAGTTGTTAAATAAACATTAACCTAAATAAAAGTCCCCTCCGATAAGTTTTTTTTATACACATAATGCACAAATCACATACTTATTTTTAGCATGTTGCAATCCGTTAATATCGGTTTTCGGGGGGTTTTCGTGACAATCTCAAGTTTCGATATTGAAAAGCCTAAAACTTTAAGAAACTTATATGGCATACACAATAAAACAGTGTTTTTAGTGTTATTTACATAGAACAACGCCATATCGATATAAAACATATACTCCTCGCTGCTATCCAGCGAAAATCTACTAATATTGAACAAAGTAAATATCCTTATATCGAACACGCGTTGCAATAATTATTCATTTTAAACCGGTGAGTGAAATTAAAAGACAAAATCTGCATAGTTATCTCGGGATCTCTCTGTATAGCCCTCATTTTCGGGTGTTCTACCAAAAAGAATACCCCCCCAGTCACACGTGCCTATCACGAGCTAACCACCCGCTACAACGTTTTTTTTAATGCACAGCAGGCCTATAATGAAGCACTGGCAAATCAGGTGGAAAATTTATCTGACAATTATTATAAACTACTCCCGTTTTACCCCCTTGGAAACAATACAGGGGAAGACAACACCAGGCGGACCGTTTGATGGCGTGATTGATAAAACCACAAAAGCCATTCGGGAGCACTCTATTTCAACTAAACCGCGCCGCATCTCCTCAAAGAGATACTCGAAAGAGCAGTTACAGTGGTTTCGACAGGAGGAGTATAATCCTTATGAAAATGCCTGGCTGCTTATGGGAAAAGCCTTTGTGCAGAACCGCGACTATGAAGAGGCGTTATCGGTTTTCGGTCAGATCTTACGCTTATACAAGGATGATGCCGATGTGAAGTTTGAAACAGAGATCTGGATGTTGCGTATATACACTGAGATGAACAGGACGTACGATGCAGACAATATGGCCTATGTTTTGAAGCTGAAAACGGTTCCTACTCATTTAAACACTATTTCACAGAGACTTACACACTCTATCTGCTTCATAAAAAGAGTACGCCAATGCTATCCCTTACCTGAAAAGAGCAATCAGTACCGAGAAAATCACAAACAGCAAAAACGGCTGCAATTCCTTCTCGGGCAGGTTTATGCAATTCTTGGCGAGAACAAAAATGCTTACCAAGCATTCGAAAAAGTAAAAGGGCTCACTACCCCCTTATAATCTTTTGCTGAATGCCACAGTTTACCAGACTGCCCTTTCTACCGGAAAGCAACAGCACAAAAGTCATGGAGAGTGGATAAACCTAGCTAAGAGAGAAGTCAACAAAGACACTACCGCAACGGCTTATAAGCTCTATAAGATATACAGTGAACTAGGTAGTGATTATCTCTCTCAAACACTATATCAAGGACTGACAGAAGAGAAACCAAATAAAAAGGAGACCACATTATCTTCCTTGCCTGCACCCCCAAAGCAGGGTATCTCTTTTACCTACCTGAAGAGGAGTTGTATCAAAAGCATATGAGGCTTATAAAAAAAGGAGTTACCGCAAGTGTGCATAATGCTTTTGAAGAATTCATCGTTAAACATCCCGGATCGGGATTAATGCCTCAGTTCCTTCTGCTTAACGCACTATCTTACGCGCAAACAGGCAATGTGGCACAGACAAATGAATATTTGAACAAGCTTCTTGAAAGCTTTCCGGACTCAGATGCGGCTCCTATTGCCGAAAACATAGTGGAAGCGATATCGCAAGGCCGGACATTGGCAGACAACGCTTCCATGTATGTTGAGTGGAATAACGATTCGGCCGGCTCTCTCAATCAAAAAAAGTAAAATTTGAGAACACCCTGTTCAGTAACGATAAAAAAAAGGGCTGCACCTTTTCCTCCTCTTATTTACACATAACTACACTGGTAAAACAGGCTCCTTTTCGCAACGGCAAATTTCAATTTTTCACACTTCAGCTATCGCCGGTTTAATCTTTCTTTCATCCCTCTCATTAAGATGGAGGCGCTCAGTGTTCAGCCCTTTAACTCTTTTGAAGAAGCTTCACAATATGCACAAACAATATTATCTGATTCCATTTTTATATCTGCGTTGACTAAGGAAGTTTTTCCCGTAGTAATCTCCGAAGAGAACATCTCCTTACTGCAAATCCCGGAAGATATTGAAGAGTATCTTACCTTCTGCCGGGAGTATTTAAATACTTCACCGGCAAGAGTTCAGCAGACTGAAATGATTGTAAAAGCAGAAACAGGTGAAAATTTCGCACAAAAAGAGGAAAAGATTGTACCTTTGGATAGACGGAGTATCCCTGTGGGGGGGAAGGTTCGGTGAAACCGATCCGGCAAACAGACCGAATTACACCCGATGAGTTGAAACTGAGGCTCGAAGTGAAGGCCGCTGAGGCGATCCGGCAGAACAGGAAAGCCACGGAATCCGCCAGCAGAAAAGCTTTACAGAAAAAACGGGAACGTGAAAGAAAAGAAAAGATCAGGCAACGGGAACAGGAACTGAAGAGAAGGCAGCGCTTGCGTGAAATCGAATTAAAACAACGTGAACGGGAAAGAGATTTAAAAATTCGGAAACAGGAGGTACCCGGAGAGAGAAGCTCAATGAAAGAGAGGCACTATTGCGTAATCAGAAAAAAAATAAACAGTTAATAAAAGCATAAACATCGTTTTCATTTGCTTATATGAATATGAATAGTCAACGTAATGAAATCAAATTGTTTTTGCAACAAACAACAAGACCATAAACTACGACGAGATCAGAAAAATTATTAAACGGAAGAACTGCA
>JMBX01000189.1_pt1 | contig 16780 bp, 26 predicted proteins | sample 616521 | NCBI WGS metagenome assembly JMBX01 (sample SAMN02727906, study PRJNA239997) | anaerobic digester metagenome | biome: anaerobic digester; isolation source: mesophilic anaerobic digester inoculated with municipal waste water sludge... | place: Germany: Bielefeld University, CeBiTec ...
GAGCCAATATAGATGCCGGAGAAGTTTAGAATAAGGAACATGACCGTTATTCCCGGTGAAATTATCCGCAGGTAACCGGCAGCTTCCAGCGCAATACCAGCCTCCAGACTGTAAAATGATACATAAGTGCTGGGAAAGAGAAAGAAGAAAATACCGAAGGTGAGCCCCAATGCCAGGGCAATAGTGGTAGTGTGTGATGCATAGAGTGATGCTTTGTCTAACCGCCGGGCACCTATCGATTGGCCAATGGCAATCTCTGCGCCTACCTTCGATATCAATGCAACCGAATTCATCATCCACATTAACATGCCGATTGAACCGACCGCTGCCACGGACTTGCTTCCCAGACGTCCAATCCAGATGATATCTACTAAGTTGTAGGCCATCTGGATGAAGCTGATAGCCATCAGAGGGAGTGCCAGCGTAATCAATTGACGGAAAATGTTTCCGCCTGTCAGATCGCGTACAGAAGGTTTATATGCAGAAAGATTTTCCACCTGATTTATTGCGTATTTTTTTTGATAAAAAAAAGAAGTAACTTTAATCTGTTACTCCCTTTAGAGCGGAAGACGGGACTCAAACCCGCGACCCTCAGCTTGGAAGGCTAATGCTCTATCAACTGAGCTACTTCCGCGAAAATGACTGACTTATGAGCCAATTTATAAATGTTGCAATATTGCCAATATTTTGTGTATGCTATTACCAATGGCCTATTGAACAATCAACACATTTGTTTTGTGGGCAGTGATGGATTCGAACCACCGAAGGCGTAAGCCAGCTGAGTTACAGTCAGCCCCCATTTGGCCACTCTGGTAACTGCCCTTGATTCACGACGGCAAAGATAATACGAATTATATGTATTTTGACTTGAGGCCGATCATTTTAAAGCGGTTATAGCCGCTTCATCACCTTTGTTTCCATGTCTTCCTCCTGCTCTTGCTTTTGCCTGATCGAGCGTGTTGGTGGTGAGCAGGCCAAAAAACTGCTGGTACGTTATATTTTAAATTCAACTGCGTAGTTCCGTCTGTTACGCTGTTGCAAACAAAGGTAAAATGTGGAGTCTCCCCCCCTGTATAACACATCCAAGGAGAATTACACAGTCCACTTTTGCTTTCTCAATCATTACCTTTGCCCCCCCATAGGTAAGCTCAAAACTTCCCGGCACATGTTCGATAACAATATCGTCACTTAAAACTCCGAATTTAACCAGTGTGTTGTAAGCACCGAGCAGAAGGTTCCCTGTTATGGAGGAGTTCCAGTCAGAAACTACTATTCCAATTCGTTTACCTTTTCCATCAGGAACAGACTTCGGGTCGTAAGACGAGAGGTTGTTAAGTTCAGTTGCCATTCTTGTTTATTTCGTTTCTTTAAGTAGTTCAGCCTGTTTAATAAATTTGTCCGATTCCTGAGCTTCAGGTGAATTGATATAATTATCTTTGACCTGCTTGAAAATATCAATTGCTTTATCGTATTCTGCAAGGCTCAAATAAGTTTCACCTGCCTTCTTATAATAGATGGGGCTAAGCATTTCGTCGTTTGCGTCTTTGGCTGCTTTCAGATAGTATGACAAAGCATTATCAGACTGTCCCATATTCATATATACATCACCTATTGCTCCAGTCACAGCCGGAGTAATAAGCAGGTCGCCTCCCTTGAATTTTTTTCAGATGTTCCAGAGCCTTCTCATGGTTGCCCATCCTGTTGTAAGCGATACCTGCATAAGCATGTGCAAGATCGGCTGTCTTAGTCCCTTTATACTGATTTATGATCGACTCAAACCCGATATAGTCATTTCCGTTCCCGAAAATGGACAAGTGAGTCCTGTCCCTCTTGAAAGTAGCGTTCGCCTTTAAAGATGGCTGACTGCGCTTTTCGTTTCGGGGGGGTGACTTATGTAGATAGTGATAGGCAAGAAAAATTCCAACGGCAGCTATAACTATCAGTAGTCCTGTTAAAATTGGCTTTCTGATTTTTTTTCGAGGAATTGTTCGGTAGTGGTAAGTGCTTCCCCCCCAATATTTTCGAAATTTTTTTTCGGCCTTTGATTCTTTTGTTTTTTTTAGCAGACATATTGTTTTTGAAAAAAAATGTTTTGTTTTATTTTCGAGATGCAAAAGTAATGGTTTTTAGTGACAAATAAAATTTCAAAGCTTGTTTTTTTATTAAAGTCACAAGCATCATTAATCTTTTTCTTATGTCTCAAGTCTAACATTTAATTTCAAAAATTCATTATTTTGTTATATAATACATTTTTTTTAAGTGAGAACTAAACAATTAAAGAAACTGAGTGTTAAAAATATATTAAAGTATTTACCGTTTAATGTAGAGGGTTGATTACACAATTTACGAACTATTTAAACTGGTCTTTGTTATTGCTGAAAAAGAATAAATTTAAAGTTGAAGGAACTTCTATGAAGAAATATATTATTACTATTAGTATTTTAATAGCTGGCTTGTTTAATATTGAAGGACAGATTGATGCGGGCTTTACTACTGTGCCCGTAGTCAACGGGAAGGTTGTTTTTGACCATTTTATCATTACAGATCAGAGACAAACGACCAATCAGAATTATGACGTTTTACAAAAATGGGTGAAAGGAAAATATTCTGGCAGCCCGTTGTTATCAGGAATTCGTTTCGATGATAAAGCTCGTTCGGTGACAGTAAGCTCAAAGGCGGAATTACTGCTTCCGGCAAATAGTGATGGCGTTCGTGAGAAGATGATAATGAATTACCGGTTTGATGCCACCATCACCAATGCCGGCTGTATGCTTGTGGTAAGAGATATAACTTATCAGAACGCTCAAAAGGATGGCTCTTCATTTTCCCTAAAGTATATACTGCCGAGCAGACAATTACTAATCAGGCGGTAAACACTGCCGGTGAAGAGAGTGAGCTACGCAACAACATACGAAAAGGCACTCTCGTATTTCTGAACGGTTTATATTCTGAAATAACAGGGGGGGCCTTCTAAGGCTTCCGGTTTGGTGATATTATTCTAAGGCTTCCGGTATGGTAATGTATAGAGATGGCAGTTGCAAATTCTGAGCGTGCACAATACGTATATAACATGATATGTGATATTTGAGCCTGTTCCGGAAAACCTGAGAACCTGAGAACCGATTTAATGTATCACAACGCTTTATTTTACTTTTGTAAGTATTCACTATACAGCTAAATCATTATTCATAAAATGTTTTGAGGCCAGTGCCTGCCTACTGCCGATAAAAGCAGAATTTAGTAGCTTGTAAATGGTGACCCGCAAAACATCGTAAACTATCATTTGGCTCCGGATTTATAGCATGGATATACACGGAAGTTCAGTAGTTTATTTATAAATTAATTTGCAAAAAAAACTTTGGTTAATTAAAATAATATGCTTAATTTTGCGCCCTGATTTGTCAGGAAGTTTATTCCTTTTATGAGTAAAACGGAAATAATAAAATACACTATATAGCAATGTCTAAGATTTGTCAAATAACTGGAAAAAGAGCAATGGTTGGGAACAACGTTTCGCACTCCAATGTGAAGACGAAGCGTAAGTTCAACGTGAATTTGTTCAGAAAGAAATTTTATTGGGTGGAAGAAGATTGCTGGATTAACCTGAATATTTCAGCATCAGGCCTCCGTACAATCAATAAAATTGGATTGGATGCAGCCTTGAAACAAGCAGCTGCAAAAGGATACTTAAATTCATAACGAATAGGAGATAGCAGCTATGGGAAAAGCAAAGGGTAACAGAGTGCAGGTAATTCTTGAGTGCACAGAGCACAAAGAGAGTGGTATGCCAGGCACATCGAGATATATTACCACTAAGAACAGAAAGAATACTACAGGAAGATTGGAGTTAAAGAAGTACAATCCAATCCTTAAAAAAATGACTGTACACAAAGAAATCAAGTAAAACAAGTATAGACTATGGCAAAGAAAGCAGTTGCGGGTTTCCGCGATAAAAACACGACTACGGGACGCAGCCACACGAAAGTAATAAGAATGGTGAAGTCGCCCAAGACAGGTGCATATAGTTTTAAAGAAGAGATGATCCTTAACGATCGGGTGAAAGATTATTTTTCTAAATAAATCTGTTAAATATATGTAAAAGCTTCCCTGTGCCAAAACGCAGGGAAGTTTTTTTTATTTACTATTTTGTAGATTTGTAGAATATATTCCGGGTAGACATTAAAAGCGTTAGATAGGAAATCATAAATATTTATCGTTAAACATTAATTAATAAATGGGCTTTTTTGACAGATTCTCGAAAGAGAAAAAGAGACATTGGATAAAGGTCTTGAAAAAAAACAAAAGCGAGTTTCTTTTCGAAGATCACACGTGCCGTTGCAGGCAAGTCGAGGGTTGATGACGATGTGCTGGACAACCTGGAAGAGGTATTGGTAACTTCGGATGTTGGGGGTTGATACGACCCTTAAGGTAATAAACCGAATTGAAGAACGCGTTGCCCGTGACAAATATGTGGGAACGGATGAACTAACCGAAATTCTGCGTGATGAGATCGCAAATCTTCTTATCGAAAATAACAGTAACGACCTTGTGGAGTTTTCCATAGGGGGGAAGGAGTAAAGCCATATGTGATTATGGTTGTTGGAGTGAATGGAGTGGGGGGGAAGACAACAACAATAGGTAAGCTGGCATATCAGTTTAAACAGAGAGGTTTATCAGTTTATCTAGGAGCTGCCGATACTTTTCGTGCCGCAGCCGTGGAACAGCTTGAAATATGGGGGGGGCAAAGAGCAGATGCGCAGGTGATTAAACAAAAGATGGGTTCAGACCCTGCATCTGTAGCTTTTGATACAATCAATTCTGCCAAATCGCATAACGCTGATGTGGTAATCATTGATACTGCCGGCCGATTGCATAACAAAGTAAATCTGATGAATGAGCTCACAAAGATTAAGAACGTGATGGGTAAAATTGTACCCGATGCACCTCATGAGGTACTTCTTATTCTGGATGGTTCTACAGGGCAAAATGCATTTGAACAGGCCAAACAATTCACATCAGCAACAGAAGTTACGGCACTGGCAATCACAAAACTCGATGGTACCGCCAAGGGTGGTGTTGTAATCGGTATTTCTGACCAATTCAAAATTCCCGTGAAATACATTGGTCTGGGCGAAGGAATGGAAGATTTGCAGGTGTTCAGAAGGAAAGAATTTGTTGATTCGCTTTTTGGATAATGAAACTTTTTGGATAGTAAAGCCTTTTGGAGAGTAAAAATGATATATGGTTAAAAACAGAATAGATGTTGTTACGCTAGGTTGCTCCAAGAACCTTGTAGATTCGGAGCTGTTGATGAGACAACTTGTAGCTAACGGATACACAGTAGAACATGATTCAGAATCACCAAGGGGGGTGATATTGCCGTGATTAATACCTGTGGATTTATCGGTGATGCAAAAGAGGAGTCCATAAATATGATTTTGTCATTTGCAGAAGCAAAGAAAAGGAACAGGCTAAAGAAGCTGTTTGTGATGGGTTGCCTTTCTGAAAGGTACAGGGATGAGCTGCTGGAAGAGATTCCGGAAGTGGACAAATATTATGGTAAGTTCGACTGGAAGAACTTAATTGCCGATCTTGGTAAGTCGTATTACAAGGAACTTGAATTCGATCGCACACTCTCTACTCCTCCGCATTATGCCTATATAAAGATATCTGAAGGCTGCGACAGAACCTGTTCATACTGTTCTATACCTTTGATAACTGGTAAATACAAATCACGTTCGATGGAAGAGATTGAAAGAGAGATACGTGGACTTACAGATGAAGGCGTGAAGGAGTTTCAGTTTATAGCGCAGGATCTGACTTATTACGGACTCGATCTGTACAAAACCATGAAACTTCCCGAACTGGTGGAAAGAGTATCAGACATAAAAGGTGTGGAATGGATCCGTCTGCATTATGCCTATCCTGCACATTTTCCGACAGACCTGTTGCGGGTAATACGTGAAAGAGAAAATGTGTGCAAATATCTTGATATTGCACTGCAGCATATAAATGATAATATGCTGAAAATAATGCGCAGAAACATAACCAGACAACAGACTATTGAGCTGATAGAACGCATTCGTGAAGAAGTGCCGGGAATACATCTGCGAACTACTATGATGGTGGGGGGGCATCCTGGTGAAACAGACGAATATTTTCAGGAGTTGCTTGGTTTTGTTGAGAATAGCCGTTTTGAACGCCTGGGAGCATTCCCATATTCGCACGAAGAAGATACCTATAATGATCAACACTATTCCGACGATATACCTGCCTCGGTAAAGCAGGAAAGAATGGATAGGCTGATGAAGATACAAGAGGGAATTGCTATGTCTGTTAATGAAGCTAAAGTGGGTAGAACTATGAAGGTGATTATCGACAGGGAAGATCCTGATTATTATATCGGACGTACTGAATTCGATTCTCCGGAAGTTGACGGAGAGGTGCTGATAAGTAAAGAACGGGAATTATCTATCGGTGACTTCTATGATGTAACTATAATGTCTGTATTGCCCTTTGACTTAATTGGCAAAGTAAATTGATACTTGATATGTGATTTTGAATTTTAGCTGATATCTGATTTATGATTAAATCAGATATCAAAACTTTATAGTATAACATGACAAACGAAGACCTTATTGCCAAAATTGCTCAACGCCTCGATTGGACAGATATTGCAGTTTCTGAAGTGTTGGATGCAGTGATAGACGTAGTTAAAGCTGAACTGTTGGAAAGCAACCGGATTATTATTGATGATTTTGGAGTGTTTTTTTACCCGTATTCAATCGGAATATATTCTTGTAGACAGTGAAACAAATGATCGATATCTGATACCGCCCGTTGTTGAGGTGGATTTTGAGATGTTGAGCTTGAAACAGAAGAGGAGATTTTACCTTTTGAGTTGATTTTTACCCCCCCTGACGTGGCTTTGAACGAAGCAGTTAATATTTCTTTCTCGCATTTCGAACCCACTTTACTTAATGAAGGTGTGGATTTACCTGGAATTCAGGTAGTGATTCCAGTAGACGAATATGATGATCTGGAGGAGAATGATGAGCCCAACAAATCAGTACAATTGCATCCTGAAAAAGAAGAAACAGCAATAACTCAGGCTCCCGAAATTACACTTTCAGCCGGAATATCTGAGACAACGCCTGAATCAGCTCCCGAATCTGGTGATGGTGCAACAACTGAAGCAGTTCCCGAAACTTTTGCTGGAGCAATACCTAAATCAATAGCTGAAGTAACTCCGGAAACAACGCAAGAAGCAGTTACTGAAACAATTCAGGAACCTGCGCCTGTAAAAGTTATCGAAATATCCAATTCTTCTGCATCTGCAGAAGTTCATATGTCTGTTAATACTGCCTCTGGCATTATAGAGCACAAGTTGCCAGTGACAACTTCTCGTTCTGAAAAGAAAAAAAACGAAAAAAAGAGGCCTACTGTGTTGATACCTGTTTTGGGAGGCTTGGCAATTGCTCTGGCAGCTCTTTTTTTTCAGGGGGAGTTCAAACAAAAAAAAGTTGAGCCACTAATAGTAAATAATGAAATAGAATATACTACTGAAATGTCTATACTCCCCCCCGGACAGACACCGTTTTCAGTCGGTAAATGAAGTTGCTGCTCAAGCAAAAGAGGAGAAGAAGATAATGCTCGAAGAAGGAAAAACATTACGACTGCTGGCTTTGGAACTTTTCGGGAACAAGGAGTTTTGGGTGTACATCTATCTCGAAAATAAGAAAAATATACAAAACCCCCCCAACATTGTTCCTTCCGGAACATATTTGCTCATTCCTGATCCGTCAACATACCGATTTGATCTGTCCGATCCTCAATCTGTTGCTGAAGCAAAAGCATTGGGAGATAAAGTGCTTAACGAATGTTTGAATTAATTTGTCATACTTTTGAAGTATTTTCATAATTATTTAACTCTTTATATATTGGTTTAATCGGAGGATATTCTTTAACTTTGCTATTTAAATAATTTTCCCATACAATAAGATATATTTAAGGTTGAGCTTGATTCCAATCAAAAAGTGAATGGATAGAGAATATTTTGAAAATATATATAAGAACTATTTTAAAGTTTTATATCTTTTTGCTATACGTATTGTAGGCGATGCATCTTCTGCTGAAGATATTGTACAAGATGTTTTTACTGAATGCTGGATGAAACGTAACAGTCTTGATCTCTCCAGGTCATTAAAGCCTTATTTATATAAATTGACTTATAATCGTAGTCTTGATTTTTTGAAATTATCAGATAATAAAAGGGTTACTATTTCTGACAGATTCTCGCTTAGCGACGAAATTATGTATTCGGCTTTCACTTTAGACGAACAATTATATTCTGACGAAATTGGAAAAGAAATTTCAAATTGCGTTGCTGAATTACCCGATAAGTGCAAACAGGTTTTTTTTATTAAGTCGCCATGATGACCTTAAAAACAGGGAGATAGCTGAAAAACTTAATATCAGCATTAAAACAGTAGAAAAGCATATATCAAAAGCACTGCAAACGATTCGTGATCATCTCTTGAAAACCGGCTATTTAGGAGCTTTAACTTGCTTTTTTTATTAAGTTATTTAACGGTCATATATTCTATTTTTTTTCTAAACTATACTTGAAAAAACTTAACAAAAACCTGACTATGTTTATAGGTTTTGAATATTAAATGTGGCTCGGTAAAGAAGATAATTCACATACAAATTATTAGGAAAAACAATATTTCTTCAAAATGTGAGTCCCCCTCCAAAAAGTTTCTTTTATTGCAAACGGGCAAAAAAAGATATTGACATCCAATGTATTAAAAATAAACATTTTTTTTAAGTATTTTGGGAGCAGACTCAAATATCAATGCCTCGTTAAAACTTAATTTATAATAAAGACAGTCAATAAGTTACCCTTGATTCTTAAAAGTGCCATATTCTGCTGGTATTCAGCGAATTATAGGAATTGTTTTAATAAATTGCCGAAGTGTTGAAATATTATATCCGAAAATTATATTTTAAAACATGCGAGACAGGGTAGGGGTATTTTGCTTCTCATTCGTGATATATTAAAACACCATAAGGAAGAAGTATCTATGCTACATGAGCAAATTGAATATAATGTACTGATATCCAAATATCTTGATAACGAAATTAGTTCTGAAGAAAAGAAGCAGTTGGAGTTTTGGATAATACAGTCGAAAGAAAATAAAGCATATTTCCGGGAGATGGCAAAGTCTTGGGAGGAATCAACAATAGCGCTGCAAGATAAAACAATTGTGCGAAATCAACTGATTAAATTCTTTGAAAGACAAAACTGAGGAAACGGCGCACTCTATTAAAATGGATCTCGGGAGCGGCTGCTGCAGTTATTCTTTTGCTGATCAGTTTACAGTTGTTTCTTCCAAATGTGTTTTCGGTGACGAAATATTAACGGTCTCATCTGAAGATACAAAAGAGGTCTTTCTACCAGACGGATCTCATGTGTGGCTTAATGCACACAGCATGCTTAGTTATTCCCTCAAATTCAACCATTCACGGAAAGTCAGGTTAACCGGAGAGGCGCTTTTCGATGTGCAACCAGACCAAGGAAGGAATTTCGTTGTAGAAACTGACAATATAACGATAGAAGTGCTAGGCACACTTTTTCTGGTGAGCGATTGCGGAGAATCCTCTAAAACCGAAACGGTTTTAGAATCTGGCAAGATAAACCTGAAATTTAATAAATCGGGAGAAGCATTGCAGATGAAACCCAATCAGCAAGTTGTTTACAATCATATTGATGGATCAACAATAGTGAAAAATGTAAATGCTACTGATTACACCAGTTGGAGAAAGAGCAGCCTGATCTTTGAAAACAGACGGTTGAGAGACGTCTTTACACAAATGGAACGATGGTATAATGTGGAAATCCAATGTAATAACAGTGATTTGTTGAATACTCCGGTATCATTCACGCTTGATGAAGAACCATTGAGTGAGACCTTAAGCATATTGGAGCAAATTACATCTTTATCGTGGAAAAAAATAGTAACGAGATGATAATAATTGAATAGATAATCCTTAAAATAACGTTGCCTATGAGATAAACAGAAAGAGTAAATATGAAAGGGCAAATGAAATTATTCATCTGCCCTAAGTTTTGAATTAACGTTTCTTCTTATTCTGTTCGCCCGGTTAAAGCGTAAAACAGGGAAGAAGCTAATTACATAACAAAAATAACATAAAAGAACATGTTGAACATACAAAAACAGAATGATTCATCCTTTTTTTTGGTAAATTAACGACTTACTTACGAATATTCTTCTTTTTTTTATCAGTTTGTTTTCATTTATCATGACATCACAGGCAAAGCCATAGTACAGAACGAGCTGATAAATATTAAACTCAATAATATTACCATTATTGAGGCTGTAAAAGCTATTGAAAAGCAGACAAATTACAAATTTGTGTATAATAATAATGATGTGGACGTCTCGCAAATAATTAATTTGAATGTAGTTGACGAGTCCATTGAAAAGGTAGCAAGAGCAATTTTTGCCGGATATAATATCTCGGTCAGAGGTAATAATGTGATAGTTACACGCAAGGTTTCTTCAGGAAGCAACATGAATATGATGCAACAGCCCAAACGACGTAATGTGGTTGGGCAAGTTGTTGATGCACAGACCCATGAGACAATAATTGGTGCCAATATACGTGTTGAAGGTACAGACAGGGGGAACTGTCACGGATATTGACGGTAATTTCTCAATATCTGTTTCAGGAAGTTCCGATGTGCTCCTGATCACTTATATCGGATATCAGGATTTAAGAATTGAAGTGGACAATCGTACTGATTTAGCCCAAATAGAATTGCATCCTGATACCCAGGCGTTGGAGGAGGTGGTTATTACCGCTTTTGGAACCGGACAGAAACGAGAAACAATGGTCGGTTCAATACAAACAGTGAATCCAGGAGAATTGAGAGTACCCTCTGCAAATCTTTCAACCAGTTTTGCAGGTCGCTTGGCGGGAGTAATCTCTTACCAGCGGACAGGACAGCCTGGTGCTGACGGGGGCCAGTTTTTATATTCGTGGTATTTCTACAATTAGTGGTGCAACTTCGCCTCTTATTGTACTTGATGGTGTCGAAATATCGGCAGGTGACCTAAATGCACTTGATCCTGAAATTATTGATGGATTCTCTATATTGAAGGATGCCACAGCCACTGCTATGTATGGGTCCAGAGGGGGGGCTAATGGCGTAATGATCATTACAACGAAAACAGGTTCCGACTTATCTAAGCCTATAATAAATTATCGCATAGAAGGCAATGTAGCTATGCCCACGAGTAAAATAAAACTTGCCGACGGGGGGTTACTTATATGAAGCTATTTAATGAAGCGGTAGGAAATTTAGGGACTTCATTACTCTATTCGCAAGATAAAATATATGGTACGGAGAACAATTTAAATCCATATGTTTATCCCAATGTTAACTGGTATGATGAGATATTCAAAGATGCAGCGTTTAACCAGAAATTTAATTTTAACATACGTGGTGGTGGCAGTAAAGCAGATTATTTTAGCAGTATTTCTCTAACACATGAGAACGGAATATTACAAAACAGAAGTAAAGATTTTTATTCTTTTGACAACAATATCGATCTAATGCGCTATAATTTACAGAATAATGTAAATGCTTATTTGAGTAAGTCATCGAAGTTTTCTCTGCGCTTAAATGTAAACTTGATGGACAGAAAAGGTCCAAACACCAGTGTTAGCAATCTCTATAACAATATAATGTATATTAATCCGGTTGATTTCCCAATAATGTATCCGGATGATCCGTTGGTTCATTATGCTCGCTGGGGGGGAGGTTACGCTTTTGGAAATGAAGGAGCCCGTAACCCGTTAGCGGACTTTGTAAGTGGATACCAAAATCAATTTGAAAGCACCGTGGTGGCCAACCTTCGGTTTGATCAGGGGGGGCTTGATTTCATTGTTAAAGGTCTCTCATTTGCCACATTGGTTTCTTTTAAAAACTGGTCATCAACATCTACCTATCGTTCAGCTCCTTACAATATGTTTAGAGTTTCTAATTACACTCGTCATCCTGACAATACTGTAGATTATGAACTGGCAAGGCAAGTTGAAGAAGTAACGCCGGTGCTGGGAACAAACGGCGGTACTTCAGGTAGTCGTTTGTTTTACCTTCAGGCAAATTTAAATTGGGCAAGGAGTTTTGGTAAGCATGATTTGAATGCTTTATTTATCTACAATCAAGATCAGTTTAACCTAAATAACATTTCTGCCGACAAATCGCTGCAGCGTTTATATAACTCATTGCCTCAAAGAACACAGAGTGTGGCGGGAAGATTATCCTATGCATACGATAATAAATATTTGCTCGAATTTAACTTCGGATACAATGGTTCCGAAAATTTTTCCGAAGGAAATCGCTTTGGTTTCTTTCCGTCAGTTGCAGGAGGGTACAATATAAGCTCAGAATCTTGGTTTGAACCATTGTTGCCTGTTGTTAGCCATTTAAAATTAAGAGGTTCATGGGGTTTAGTAGGTAATGATCGTATCGGGGGGGGAACGTTTTGTTTATATGTCAGACGTGTCTTTAACCGGGAAAGGTTTTACAACTGGGATTGATATGAATTACTCCAAAAGCGGTCCAGTATATAACCGATACCCCCAATTATGATTTAACTTGGGAGACCGGTGAGAAAATTAACCTGGGTCTCGATTTGCATCTGTTTGATGATTTTAGAATTTCTGCTGATTTTTTCAGAGAGGAAAGAAGCAATATCTTCCAACAGCGGGCGACTATTCCAAACTATTTAGGCACGGCTAATACTGCTGTCTATGCTAATACTGCTGCTGTAAGGAACAAAGGTTTTGACTTTTTAGTTGATTATAGTAAGCAGGTTAATAGAGATTTTATTATTCAAATGAAAGGGACATTTACTTTTGCCCGAAATGAAATCACAAAGTATGATGAACCGATCGATCAGGATTATCCAAACTTGGTAAATGTAGGAAGCTCATTGAATACTCACCTTGGTTATGTTGCAGAAGGATTGTTTATTGATGAAGGAGAGATTGCAAATCGTCCTGAGCAACAAATATCGGGGAATGTAGGAGTTGGTGATATTAAGTATAAAGATATCCCGAATAGATTTGGCGAAACGGATGGCCTGATTACAAATAATGATCGTATTAGAATGGGTTATCCTACTGTCCCTGAGATTATTTATGGTTTTGGGCCCAGTATTCGCTATAAAAAAAATGTGATTTCGGGTTTCTCTTCCAGGGGGGGCAGCACGAACCTCCATGATGTTGTCGAATATGCATCCATTTGGAACTAACACACGCAAGAACGTGATGAAATGGATTGTTGATAGTCACTGGAGTCCGAATAATCAGGATTTACATGCAGATTATCCCAGACTGACTCAAACCACCCATGGTAATAATACGGAAGCCTCAAGTTTTTGGTTGCGAGATGCTTCATTTTTAAAACTCAAAAATGCTGAAATCGGTTACAATTTAAAAATATGCGTTTTTATCTAAGCGGAACAAATCTGTTAACATTTTCAAAATTTAAACTTTGGGATCCGGAACAAGGTGGTGGAAGTGGATTACAATATCCGACAACGAGAGTTTTTAATATTGGATTTCAGATGACAATAAACTAAAAAAAAGTGGAAAAATGAAATTATATAAATTATTATTCATATTATTGACAATTGGTGTCATTTCTTGCAACTACCTGGATGTTGTGCCTGACGAAGTAACTACAGAAGATGATGCTTTCAGAACTATAGAAGCTGCCGAAAATTTTCTTTATTCGTGTTACTCCTACATCCCAAATTCAAGAGAAGCGGTCATCTCTTTAGATTGGTTAACCGGTGACGAAATAGTGACTGCTTTTGAGCATGAGACATTTGCTCAATTTCCTAAAGGAAATTATACTGCCAATGATCCGTTTATCTCTTATTGGAACACACTTTTTTTTCGGGTATAAAACAGTGTTATTTATTAATTAATAACATTGATAAGGTTCCCAATTTAGACCAAAGCAGTAAAGATGACTATATAGCACAAGTCGATTTTTTTGATTGCCTATTATCATTTCTTGCTTTTACGTTGTTATGGCCCGATAATATTGGTAAAAGAGGAACCTGTAATAAATACTTCTCCCAAGGATTTTTTTTGGGACGAACTCCTTATGATGAATGTGTAGATTGGATTGCTGAAAGGTTTGATGATGTTGCCTTAAGACTTCCCGCTAATAGGTCAAATCGGTTGATGGGATTAGCTACCAGCGTTGCGGCTAAAGCAATTAAATCACGCATGTTGCTATATGCAGCTTCACCATTGTACAATGGTAATAGCATGTATGCTGATTTTAAAAATCCCGATGGGACTTCATTGATTAACACTACTTTTGATGTTAATAAATGGTCGCGTGCAAAAGAAGCGTGCAAAGAAGCGATTGAGGCTGCAGAAGCAGTTGGCATAGGCTTTATATGCCGGCAGATGCGACTGCCGGGGGGGATTTGCCTGAACCTGCGGATCCCATTCAACGGGCACTGAGGTTTACGCTGGTTGATAAAGCAAGTAAAGAACATATTTGGATCGATGCACGTCCGGAGGGATTTTTTTTCTATGCAGAATAAATCCCGGCCATGGCTCATAGGACATTCATGGAATGGTATTTCACCTACATTGACAATGTTGGACGTTTTTATTCAAAAACGGACTTCCCATAGATCAGGATCCTGCATTCGATTATGAGAAAAGATTTCACCCACGGTTTTGATGAAGATGATATCAACGGTGAAGGACAAACACAAAAGATGAATATTGACCGGGAACCGCGTTATTATGCATGGATAAGTTTCCATAACGGTTATTACGAGTGCCAGGGAAGATACTATGAGGGTTCTGGGCATAACGCATACGAGGACTCAAATTTCCGCGGTATAAATAATATGAAGGTTTTAACTCAATTTATGCGTAACCAGGCCTGTGGTGTTCAACAGCGTAGCAATAACTATAGCCCAACGGGTTTTCTCAATAAAAAAAGGTGTTCATCCTGCATCAAATTCAGGAGGAGGTGGGCATAGAGAATACCCATGGCCGGTGGTCAGATTAGGTGAGTTATATCTTAACTATGCTGAAGCATGTGTTGAATCGGGAGATTTAGATGAAGCAAAAGTATATATCAACAAGATCCGTGAACGAGCAGGAATTCCAACTCTTGAAACGGCTTGGGGAAGTATAGGGGGTTTCACTCACTGAAGCAAAGATGAGAGGAATAGTTCGCCAGGAACGTATGATAGAGATGTATATGGAGCATCAAAATTTCTGGGATATGCGAAGATGGCTTTTGGCTGGAGAATATTTCGATGCCACTCCTGTAGGAAATAATATCATGACAAACGATTTTGAAGAGTTCTGTACTCCAACACCGTTGGATGGTCGTGTTGTAGCAGGGGAAATTCTCCTAATATCCCACGAAACTTCGCATCTCCACGAAATTATTTAATGCCTATCCCATATACAGAGGTACAGAAAAATAAAAATTTAGTACAAAATCCTGGATACTGATTATTGCAGAACTTTCAAAATGCATAATATGTAAAATAACACAAGAGATAATGAATAGATTAATTTATTTTAAAACAATTATTTTGGCGTTTCTTTTATTCCTCTTTTCTTGCGATAAAGAAACAGCTATCACTTTACCAACCATAGGAGAGGTTACCTATGAGGTCGGGTATGGAGAAATTTCCTTTAATTGGAATTTTCCTCAAGAACAAGATGTTGAATATGTACGCGTTGATTTCTCGGATGAGGGAGAAGACAAATTATATTCCTTTAGTCGTTATGCAGAAGACGCTTTGATTATGAATTTACAAAGCCGGGAATATACTTTTTCAATCAGAACAGCTGACAAAACAGGCCACATGTCTGCTCCCATATGCATTAATGCAACTCCTTTGGAGCCTGCTTACAAGGTAGTAGCTTCAAGTTTAAAAATCGAACCTGTTATAGGAGGAGTGGCTGTTAGTTGGGAGAATCCAACGGGAAAAGATATCCAAATAAACGTAGACTATCTAGACGGTGACGGAGTACGGCAATTATATACATCAATATCATCTGAATTAACCGGGAAACGATATGTGTTAGGTGTACATACCGAGGAACAGGTTTTCAGTTACTATACTTCTGGTCCGGGTAACTTCCTTCAGTTATCTGAAATAAAAACAGCTTCCATTAAACCTTATCAGGAAGTCCGGTTTCAAGATAAAAGTGAGTGGATTATCGTAGATTTTACTTCGCAAAGTAGTCAGAATGAGCCTCCCACGAGAATATTTGATGACAATTTGAGCACATTTTGGCAAACGGACTGGAGGGCGGCAGATCCATTTCCTCATCATGTTACTTTCGATATGTTGAGCAGTCGTATTGTAACTAAGCTGGGTTTTTATAACAGAGATCATAATAATGCACAAAATGCACCTACTGATTTTATTGTGGAAGGCAGTCTGGATGGTGTTGATTGGACAATATACGGAAGCTACAATGATTTCCCGACAACTCGAAACACTGAGATCATTTATAGTTTAGATGCTCTTTCTAGCATTCGTTATTTACGAGTTAACATTTAGTAATCCAAGAAATAATGTTGTCTTTTTTTTCGTTAGCAGAGCTGTATGTGTATGGGGGCTTTTCTATAGTTGTAAAATTTGAATGTTTTTGTTCTAAATAGAAATAGCCCATAGTTGTT
>JMBX01000190.1_pt1 | contig 16741 bp, 27 predicted proteins | sample 616521 | NCBI WGS metagenome assembly JMBX01 (sample SAMN02727906, study PRJNA239997) | anaerobic digester metagenome | biome: anaerobic digester; isolation source: mesophilic anaerobic digester inoculated with municipal waste water sludge... | place: Germany: Bielefeld University, CeBiTec ...
CTTTTTATTTTGAATACTGAATATATCCTGTTTTGTCATCCTGAGCTTAAGGGAAGGATCTTAGCTATATAAGTAGAGTCGGATTCTTCGACTAGGCTCGAAATGACAGAGGGAGACAAAGGAAACGTCCCCCTGGTCTTGAGAATGACAGGCTAATAATTTGGGGTGACCTGTGGTCGCCAGTCAAGGAGGAAAAATATGTTAAGAAGTGTAGAAACAATGAGATGGAATATGAATCTACTTAATAAAAAGCTGGAAATAGCGGATCAAATTTGACAAATGTAAATACTCCAGGCTATAAATTTCAAGATATAATCCAATCAACTATGGAAAGTGCTCCTATGCTCAACTATTCAGGGGGTGCTAATCTAGATCAAAGACAGAATATAGGTAACTTTGTATTTGGTAATCAAGTGGATATGGTATATAAGAATTTCGAACAAGGAATTCTAAGTAAGAGTGACAAGGCTACAGATTTTGCCCTTGTAGGTAATGGATTCTTTGCAGTAGAGAGGGAAGAAGGACTGGCCTTTACAAGGAATGGTAATTTCACCATCAATGATGATAATATCCTAGTTACTATGGAAGGCTACCCAGTCATGGGTGTAGATACTTTTGGTAATATAACTCCTATAAATATAAATGATCAAAACTTTATGGTAGACAATAGGGGGGGAATATTCTAAACCAGGGTCTAAGCTTCCTAATTGCAGATTTTGATGATTACCAAGCTTTAGTAAGCCAAGGGGGGATACACTCTTTGTATCTGAAGCAGGATACAATGTTATAGAAGGGGGGGAGATCAGCCAGGGCTATTTAGAGCAATCAAATGTTCAAATAGCAGATGAAATGGTAAGGATGATAGAGATATCTAGAGAGTTTGAATCCAATCAAAAAAAATCTTACAGAGCATGGATTAGACCTTAAGAAAAGCAGTAAATGAAATAGGAAAGGTTTAGGTGAAGATAGATGAATTCTATTTTAAATATTGGTAGGACAGGGTTAAATGCTGTACAGAGAAAGATGGATTCTCTAGCTGATGATATAGCCAATGTAAATACCCATGGCTACAAAAGGAAGGATATTAGCTTTCAAGAGCTATTAACCAATGAGATACATGAAAATGATGTAATGGTAGGAGAAAACGCAAATAATACTAGTATAAATATGGGAACTAAATCTAGTGTAGCCAGTGTTAATTTTGAACAAGGGTCCATAGTCAATACAGACCATGAACTAGATTTAGCTATCGAAGGCCAAGGCTTCTTTGGAGTCTATGATGGGGGGGAAGGGAATCTATATCTAACTAGAAATGGAAACTTCCACCTTAATCCAGATGGAACTATAACAAATGGCAATGGCTATTATTTAGATGTCCTTTATAATATTGTACCTGAGGATTGGGAAAATCAGGACCTAGTCATATCTCCCCCCCAGGGAATAATTATGCAGAATATGGATGAGATGGGTTAGGTTGAACTAGGCAGAATAGTTCTATATAACCCACAAGTCCTTGAATCATTGCTTCCAATGGGTGAAGGCAGATTTTTACCAAATGAAAATGTAGAACTATATAATTCTATTGACAATGATATGGATTTTGGAGGAATCAGACAGTTTGCCCTAGAAGCATCCAATGTAGATCTAGCCGGGTCCCTAACAGAAATGATCGTATCTCAAAGGGCGTATTCTCTAAGCATTAAGACCATACAAACAACAGATGATATAATGGGCACAATTAATAATATAAAGTGACAAATAAAAGCTATCTTTTGCTTTTATTTGTCATCCAGAGCAAGGCGAAGGATCTATTTGTGAACAAAGTTTCACGTCCCCCCTTCGTTCACGAGAGCATTTGTATGCTCTTTTTTTTTATATACTTATTCTGATATAATTAAAGCATTAAAGTAAATTATAAAATATTCAAAAAAAGGCGGGAATATGATGGAGAAAAGAATATTAGGAAGAACTGGTTTTGAAGTTTCAGTAGTTGGCCTTGGAGGTATTCCAATTCAGAGGGTTGACGAAGAAACAGCCTATGAAATAGTAAAAGAAGCATATGATAGAGGTATTAATTTTATTGATACTGCAAGGGGGATATATGGAAAGCGAGGAACTTCTAGGGCTTGCCCTTGAGAGATTGGGCAGGGATAAGTTTATTTTAGCAACTAAATCCATGGCTAGAACTTATGATGGGGGGGTTTTAGAAGAAATACATACAAGCCTTAATAACCTAAGAACTGATTATATAGATTTATTCCAGTTCCATAATGTTAGAACCAAGGAGGACTTGGATATTGTTTTAGGGGGGGATAGTGGGGGGCCCTTAAGGCAGTGAAGGAACTTAAGGCAAAGGGAGTTATTAAGGAAATCGGTATTACCAGCCATAGTGTTGATTTGTTGGACATTGCCCTAGATACTGGTGAGTTTTCCACTATTCAATATCCATATAATCCTGTTGAACAGCAAGGGGAACCGGTATTTAAGAAGGCCAAGGAGAAGAATATTGGGGGTAATTGTAATGAAGCCGCTAGCTGGTGGAGCTATTCCTAAGGGGGAGTTATGCTTAAGATTTATCCTGGAAAATGATGATGTAACCTCAGCCATACCAGGTATGGATTCAATAGAACAGGTAAGGGAAAATACACAAGCAGGTATTGATAGAAGACCATTAAATGATGAGGAGAGAGCCTTCTTGAAGGCAGAAGCTGCAAGTCTAGGTGAGGAGTTCTGCAGAAGATGTGGTTACTGTGCACCTTGTTCAGTGGGTATAGACATTTCAACTCAATTTGTAATGGAAGGATACTACACAAGATACAATCTTCAAGACTGGGCAGTATCAAGATATAGTGCTATGAAGGTAAAGCAGGAGACTGTATAGAATGCGGAGACTGTGAACCAAGATGTCCATATGATTTACCTATAATTAAGATGCTTAAAAGAGTAGAAAGTAACTTAGGATAGGAGATGAAGACGTGTCCCAAATACTAGAAGTTATGATGATGGTATCCTTTGGATTTGCCTGGCCTACTTCCATAGCCAACAGTCTAAAGGCAAGGACAGCTAAAGGTAAGAGCCCCTTTTTCCTAGCCATAATTATCTTTGGTTATATGTGTGGTATTGCATCTAAGTTTATTGGGGGGGGAAATATTAATTATGTAGTGATTTTCTATGTTATCAATCTAGTTATGGTTTCTATAGATCTAGGGTTTTATTTTAGAAATAAAAAAATAGATATGGAGAACAAGGAGGGGGGATTATGTCCAATAAAGAGTTTATTAAGGCTAATTTGCTTGATGTTCGAAATGAGGGTCCTAAAGCAAGTGTGGATTTTGTTTCAGAGGGAGAAATAGAAAAGGTGAACCAATTCCATAGGGGGGGCTTTGGTGAGTATTCGGTAACACCATTGTACAACTTAGAGGGACTAGCTAATCACTTTGGCTTGGGAAATATCTTTGTAAAAGATGAATCCTATAGATTTGGACTGAATGCCTTTAAGGTATTAGGTGGAGCATATGCAATAGGTCATTACTTGGCAGACAAATTAGGAGTGGATATATCAGAAGTTTCCTTTGAGTATTTAAAATCAGCGGAAGTCAAAGAAAAAAAATAGGTGAAATTACTTTCGTAACTGCTACAGATGGTAACCATGGTAGGGGGGGAGTAGCTTGGGCTGCTAATCAATTAGGGCAGAAGTCGGTTGTTTATATGCCAAGGGGGGCTCATCCCAAATTAGATTAGATAATATAAGAAAAGAAGGTTCGGATGCTTCTATTATAGATGGTAATTATGAAGATGCAGTTAATCTTTCAGATGAAATGGCCAAGAAACATGGCTGGGTGGTTATCCAAGATACGGCTTGGGAAGGTTATGAAGAAATACCAATTTGGATAATGCAAGGTTATGGAACTATTATCTATGAAGCTATTGAGCAATTAGAGGATTATGGTATAGATAAACCAACTCATGTATTTTTACAAGCAGGTGTTGGTTCTTTTGCAGGGGGCAATGCTAGGATATTTAGTAGACAAATATGGTGAAGATAGACCAATTACTGTAGTAGTCGAGCCAGATGATGCAAATTGTCTATATTTATCCTCATTAAGCGGGAAAATAGAAATAGTTGAAGGGGATATGCCGACTATTATGGCTGGATTAGCATGTGGTGCACCAAATACAGTTAGTTTCGATATATTAAAGGATTATGCAGATGGATATCTATCCTGTCCCGATTATGTAGCAGCAAGAGGTATGAGAATGCTAGCGGCACCACTAAAAGGAGATCCACAAGTAATATCTGGTGAATCAGGAGCCGTAGGAACAGGTGTAATTACTTTATTAATGGAAAGAGATGAGTATAAGGACCTAAGAGAACAATTAAAACTGGACGAAAACTCTGTAGTTCTTTTAATAAGTACCGAAGGAGATACAGATCCAAAGAAGTATCAAGATATAGTTTGGGATGGGGGGGATTATGGTTCGATTTAGATATAGACAAGTCCAGACAATATGAAAGGACTAATGGGGGGGTATCTATATAGCAAAAGGAAATAAAAGGATTGAACTGTTTTATTATATATTATATAATAAAATAGTTAGAGTAAAGTATATTTAATATTAAGAAAGGGGGGGTGGGACAAGTTGACGGATCCATCACCAAATATAGGTAATGTTTTAAGAAGGGTAAGATTTGAAAGAGGACTAACTTTAGGAGACACTTCTGACTTAACAGGTGTGAGCAAAGCAATGTTGGGTCAAATCGAGAGGGGGGGAGAATCTAATCCCACTGTATCCATATTATGGAAGATTTCTAGTGGTTTAAAAATTTCATTTTCAGAGTTGCTCTCTAGTGAAACAGATAAATTTAAACCAATTTCATTGGAAGATATAGAGCCTGTATATGAGTCAGATAAGAAAATGATATTATATGACATATTTCCATTTAATCCAATATCCGGATTTGAGTATTTTTATATAAAATTACTTCCAGGTGCAGAACATATATCTACACCACATACCAGTTCCACAGAAGAGCATATTATGGTTACCAAAGGGACATTAGAATTAAGCGTAGGAAATCAAATGTTTAGCTTGAGGGCACCTTCTGCAATAAAGTTTAATGCGGGAGAAGAGCACTCTTATAGTAATCCATATGACGAAGAAGTAATATTTCAAAATATAATTAAATATTAATAATTAAAAACACTATATTATTTATACAGAAATTTTAAAAAGGGATATGCTATGACGGTCTCATCATAGCATATCCTTTTTATATTATCGAACTAACAATTAGGTTAAAGGAGAAAATAAAAAAACTTGACAGAGGACAATATGTGTTATATTATAAAAATAAGAAAACGTTATAACGTATTTTATATAAAATGATATCCGGAATATTATTTTATTATCAAATTTACCAAAACTTTAAATGTATTGATAGTTTACTATGTAGTTAATCTATTTTATAAGGAGAGATATGAATGAAGGACAAATTGAACTTAATTTATGAGTACTTTGATAACAATAGAGAAAGCATTTTAAAATTATACGAAGAGATAGTTAACTTAGAAGGATGGTATAAAGAGCCCGAGAATGTGAATATAGTTGCAGAAAGATTGAAAACTGAATTTGAAAAAGAAGGATTAAAATGTAAATTAGTAGATGTTGGACCAAACGGGAAAACTCTTGTTGGAACATTAAATGAAGAAATCAACGCAAAGCCTGTTATTTTCTCAGGTCACATGGACACCGTTTTCCCTAAAGGCACTTTTGGAGATGATCCATTTAAGATTGTTGATGGTAAAGCTTATGGCCCTGGAGTATTGGATATGAAGGGTGGAATAATAATTTCTCTATATGTAATTAAAGCTTTAAATAGTATTGGATATAATGAAAGACCTATAAAGATTATTTATTCAGGTGATGAAGAAGCTTGTCATGCAGGATCAACAGGTGCTGAAGTCTTCTTAGAAGAAGGTAAGGGTGGAGTATGTGCATTTAATATGGAAACAGGTTTAATAAATAATGATTTATGTATAGGAAGAAAGGGAAGAATAGAGGTTAGTATGCAGGTTGAAGGTGTTGAGGCACATTCAGGAAATGACTTCTTAAAAGGAAGAAACGCCATAGAAGAGGCTGCATATAAGATTTTAGATTTCCGTAATATGACTGATTTAGAAATTGGAACCACTGTAAATGTAGGTAAAGTTCAAGGTGGCACAATGTCTAACGCAGTACCTAAGGATTGTTCAGTACAAATAGATATTAGATTTGAAAAAGCAGATCAAATGGATAAAATAAAAGAACAAATAGAAGAAATCTGTGGAAAAACATATATTGACGGAACAACAACTACTTATGAAATTCTTAGTGTAATGGCTGCATATGAAACAAATGAAGATATTATTGAATTTTATAACTTTGTTAAGGAGACGTCAGAAGAATTTGGATTTGGTGAAATCAACTCGAGAAAATTAGGTGGTAGCTCAGATGCTTCATACATCGCTTTAGCAGGAACACCTGTTATATGCTCTTTTGGTATTCGCGGTGAATGGAATCACACTGTTAGAGAATATGCAGTGGTTGAATCATTATTCGAAAGATCAAAATTAATTGCTACTGTAATAATGAATCTAGACAATTTTAAAGGATAGAGGGGGATATAGTCATGAAACAACAAGAAAATAAAGTAACCTTGAAAGGCTGGATTTCGCTTATTCTTCTTATAGTTTTATTTTCAGGTGTATTTAAAAACGCAGAAGGGCCTTTAAGTGCATTTGATTTCTCAAATTTAACAGGTAAATTTGGCGGTATTTATGAAGGTGTTAATTTCCAAGGTAAAGGTGGAACTGGGGGGGCAAGGGAAGGATTCTTATTTGCACTAACATTGATTCCTACTGTTAGCTTGGCTGTTGGATTAATTGAAGTAGTTGAGCATTTAGGTGGAATGCAAGCTGCTACTAAACTATTTACACCTATACTTAGGCCTTTATTAGGAATAAGTGGTTCTGCTGGATTAGCATTTGTTTCATCATTTACAAGCTCAGATGTAGCAGCTGCCCTCACTAAGGAATTAACAGAAAGCGGGGGGGAGTTGACCGATGATGAAAGATCAATCTTTACAGCATACCAATATGCGGGTTCCGCTGTAATATTAAACACTTTTGGAACTCAGGCTCCGCTGTTACCGATCGTAGTGCTAGCTCCTGGTCCTATCATTGTAATACTATGGATTTGTAAAGTACTTGGTGCTAACATAGTTAGATTTGTCTTGAAAAGAAGAAATACAGTAAAAGGTAGGTGCATAAGATGAGTGGGCAAACACAAGAGAGAAAAAGAGTGCAGTCGAAGTGTTTATGGGAGGAGCAAAAAAAAGGATTTATATCGGTGTAGAGCAAATAGTACCTGCAATGGTGCTTGGGTATATAATAATTCAATTTTTGCAATTAACAGGTTTGGTTGAGATTATTGGTATGGTATTTACACCGATAATGGCAATCTTTGGATTACCAGGTGAATCAGTAATCGTTTTAGTCTCAGCATTCTTTGCTAAGGCTGCTGGAGCTGCTACTGCAGCCAATCTATATGCCGCAGGTACAATTACAGCTGCACAAGCTACAATTCTATTAATACCTTCAATGCTTATGGGAACATTGGTAGGACACTTTGCAAGAATAGTTTTAGTTACAGATACGAATCCTAAACATAGAGGATTACTATTAGCAATACCAGTAATAGTTTCAGTAGTTGGGATGCTATTAATGAGAGTAGTACTTACAGTTATGGGACTTATGTAAAATAGTTAGTTATTAAGTAAGACATTATTAATAATAAATGCAAATAATTATCCTCAAGGATATTATTTGCCATTTAAGATAATAATTTGTAAGAGTATCTTATTCTGAAGTGATTCATAGGATATTTTCTGGGTATAAAAACGCTATAACGCACAAATAATGCATAAACATAATTCATAATAAAGGGGGGGAGAAAGAATATGGTTACAGACAGAATAGAAAAAGCACGACAAAATTATGTCAATTCAAAACCATCAATTTCTATTGAAAGAGCTAGAATTTGGACAGAATCTCATAAGAAAACTGAAGGTGAATCAATGCCTATCAGAAGAGCAAAGGCTTTTAAAGACACATGTGAACAATTAGACATCAATATTTTTGAGGGTGAATTAGTAGTAGGGGGGCAATTGGAGAATTTAGAAAATGTGGCATATTAACTCCAGAATTTTCATGGACTTGGGTAGATAGAGAAATGGATAATTTCGACAAGAGGGTACAGGATCCATATTTAATGACGGATGATCAAAGGGCATTTGTTAGAAAAGAGATATTCCTTATTGGGAAGGAAAATCATTAGAGGAAGCTTTCCTGGCTCAATTACCTAAAGAAACTGCAAAAGTAGTAGTGGATACAGGAATCGTTGATAATGATTCCAAATGGAGACAGGCGGTAGGTGAAATAACTCCTGACTACGAAGATGTATTATTTAAAAAAAAGGATTTGGTGGAATAATTAAAGAAGCAAAAGAATATATCTCTAAACTATCTTCAACTTCAGCTGAAGATATGAAAAAAAGGAATTTTATGAATCCGTAATTCTTACTTCCGAAGGGATTATTAAATATGCAAATAGATACGCTGATAAGGCAAGAGAAATGGCAAAAAAAATGAAGATTCACCTAGAAAAGAAGAGCTGTTAAAAATTGCTGAAATATGTGATGTTGTGCCTGAACATCCTCCAACAACTTTTTATGAAGCTATTCAGTTTATTTGGTTTACGCAAATCGGTGGTATTATATCTGAAAATCCATTGGCTCTTAATGTGGGAAGATTTGATCAATTTATGTATCCATATTATAAGCATGATATTGAAAAAGGAATAATGACAAAGGAAGAAATACAAGAATTAATTGAAGCATACTGGATTAAATTATCTGAATGGGTATGGACTATTTCAGCAAATACTGCAGATTACTTTGCAGGATATAATCAATTCCAAAATCTAACTGTTGGCGGAAAAACCAGGGATGGAAGGGATGCTACAAATGATCTGTCATATATGTGCTTAAAGGCTACTGAAAGGATAAAAACCCATCAACCTGGATTAAGTGTAAGAATCCATCAGGATTGTCCAAGTGACTTTCTAGAAGCCGTAACCCATTTAGTAAGTAAAGGAACTGGATTCCCTGCAATTCATAATGATAATGCAGGATATCAAATGCTTATCAATGCAGGATATGAACCTGAAGATGCTAGGGATTGGAATAACTGTGGATGTGTCGTACCTCACTTTAGAAAAACAGGACAATGGACTTCGGCAGTAAATATAAACTTTACAGCTGCATTGGAATTTGCATTAAATGAAGGAAAAAGTAGAATTACCGGTAATAAAATTGGACTAGAAGAAAAAAATCCTAAGACTTTTGAAACTTATGAAGAAGTAGAAGAAGCTTTTTATAAACAATTATCATATTTAATAGAACAATCAGTTATAGCAACATTATTAGCACAAAAGCTACACAAGGAAATGGTGCCGAGACCGTTCTTATCCTCTTGTATAGAAGATTGTATGAAAAAGGGTAAAGATTTAGTAGATACAGGAGCAAAATATAATTTAGGACCGGTTTTAACGGGTATTGGTCTTGCTGTTACTTCTAATTCCTTGGCAGTTATTAAGAAACTTGTCTTTGAAGATAAGGTTACAACAATGGAAATTTTAATAGATGCTCTTAATGCAAACTGGGAAGGTTATGATGAATTAAGGAATTTAGCTTTAGAAGTACCTAAATATGGAAATGACATTGATTATGTTGATGATATAGCCATTGAGATGGCAAACTTTTATTATAAAGAGGGACATGGATATAAGGACATAGATGGAAATCCGTTTAATACAGCGTTTATGGGAATCTCCAACTATTTACCAACAGGAAAGGTAGTAGGTGCAACGCCATGTGGAAGAAAAGCTAAGGAACCATTGTCAGAGGGGGGTTTCTCCATTTGCAGGGTCCGATACTTCTACCCTATTGGCTGCTATGAAATCTGCTGCAAAATTAAACCAGGATGTACACTCCGGAGGAACTTTATTAAACCTTAGATTAAATGAAGATTTAGTAAATACTAAAAGGGGTCAAAGTAATTTAGGTTCTATGATTCAAGGATTTTTCTCTTTAGGCGCTTTCCATGTTCAATTCAATACGATTTCTACTGAAACTTTACGTAAAGCACAGGAGAAACCAGAAGATTATAAAGATTTATTAGTTAGAGTGGCTGGTTATAGTACACAGTTTGTGAATCTTTCTAGAACCATGCAGGATGCTATTATAGCAAGAACAGCCCATAGCAATTATTAAATCTAAAAAAAGGATATAGCATTAAGAGGGGGGGCCACTGAAAAACTATAGTTTTTGTACTGTCATTCTGAGACGTAGTCGAAGAATCTTGTTATGCCAACATGTTTGAGATCCTTCCCTATCGCTCAGGATGACAAAATTGGACTTTTTAAGTGGCTTCCGCCAGGCTATACCCTCTTTAAGGTTTATTTTTAGGAGGACTTACTATGTCTTATTTAAGTGGATACTTTATGGAACCTCAAAATTTTCAGTGAATGATGGCGAGGGGATTAGGACCATTATATTTTTTTTGCAGGTTGCCCACTAAGATGCCAGTGGTGTGCAAATCCTGAAAGTTCAGTTGGCTTTGGTACAAATATATTTAATCATGATGTTTTAAAGGAAGATCATACAAATTATTTGGTTCATAAATATCATATAGATGAATTGTTAGAAGTAATAGAAAAACAGAAACTATTTTATAGATTTTCGGGTGGAGGAGTCACTTTTTCAGGTGGAGAACCGACGCTTCAAAAAGATATGTTAAGAGAGCTTACTTATAAACTCTATGATAAAGCCATAGATTTGGCAATTGAAACATCAGGTTTTTTTTGATTTTGATGAAATGAAAGACGTATTAGAAAAATTAAATTTAATTTTTATAGACCTAAAACACATGGACAATGATAAACATAAATATTTCACAGGAGTTAGTAATAAGAAGATATTAAATAATATAGCCAGATTGAATGAGTTAAAAGTACCGGTGGTAGTTCGTATACCGGTAATAGCTACAGTGAATTCAGATGAGGAAATATAAGGGAGACTGCAAAATTTTTGAAAAATCATCTGAAAGATCCAAAATTAGAACTTTTGCCCTATCATTCTTTTGGAGATGAAAATACAAATCATTGGGTATTGAAGTACCCTCAAGAAAGTTTGCTACTCCTAGTTTTGAATTCATGGAAAAACTTGAAAAGATAATTCTCAGTGAAGGAGTAGAGCTTGTTAGTTATAAGTAATTTCAATATTAAAATTAGTTAAATCAAATCTAAAACATAGTATTATTTTCTTGATTTTTGCTTTATGATTAATTTAGTATGTATACTGGATAAAGGTGAAAGATACTAAAAAGAGTTGTAAAATCAATTGATTTTATAGCTCTTTTTCTACACATAGAAACTGCATTTTAGAACGTTCAGACTTATGAAACATTACATTAGGAGAAGAAAATATATGGAAAATATAAAGATTATTATCACTATTGGATTTTAATATTTGCTATGATTATGTTTTTCTGGGAAAAGTGGCCTGTAGCCTTTACAGCAATGACTGTATTAGTAGGTTTGATAGTTGCGGGTATTTTAGAGCCTAAGGAAGCATTTGCTGGTTTTACTGATTCAGCTGTATTGTTATATATGGCCATGTTTATAGTAGGAGATGCATTGTTTTTAACTGGTGCTGCTACAAAATTAGGAAGATTAGTAACCAAATTTGCCAAAACTGAAAAACATAGTATTATACTTATTATGATTATAACTGGTATAACATCTGGGTTTTTATCCAATGCAGGAACTGCTGCAATATTTATTCCTATTATTGTTGGGATATCTAAAAGTGCTGGTTATTCAAAGTCAAGGATGCTAATGCCCCCCCTAGTTGGATCTACGGCAATGGGTGGTAGCTTGACACTGTTAGGATCTCCACCAAACTTAATAGCATCTGCACAATTGGAAGCTAGTGGTTATCAGCCATTTGGAATATTTGATTTTACTCCAATAGCACTACCAATTTTTATTGCGGGTATTTTATATTATATTTTAATTGGGACTAAATTATTACCCCCCCAGGGCAATGATGATACCAATGAGTTGGATTGTGTTTATAATCAGGATATAGATTATTCAGATGTGCCAAAATGGAAAAGTGTTATGTCTGTAGTTATTATGGTATTTACCGTTATAGCAATGGTCTTTGAAAAAAAGATAGGAATACCTTTTTATGTATTAGCTTGGATAGGAGCTATTTCTCTTGTAGTAACCAAGACTATAACAGGTAAAGAAGCGTTAAATGCAATAGATATGTCCACAATATTATTATTTGTAGGCACTTTATCCCTTGGAATAGCATTAGAAAAGACTGGAGCAGGACCTATAATAGCACAATTTGTTTTAGGATTTGTAGGGACAAACCCTTTAACTATACTTGCAGCCATATTATTGATATGTATAGTACTTACAAACTTTATGTCTAATACAGCAACTGGTGCATTGATGGCACCTATAGGAGTATCCATTGCAAAGGAAATAGGTGCGGATCCACATGCGGTGTTACTGGCAATCGTTATTGGTTGCTCTTGTTCATATGCAACTCCTATTGGAAGTCCACCTAATACAATGGTCTATGGTATAGGTGGGTATAGGTTTTGGGATTATGTAAAGGTTGGATTACCTTTGATATTTATTAACTTTGTCTTATCTATGATCCTATTACCGATATTATTCCCGTTCTATCCTTAACACCATATTTTGAATCCCTGAAATAACTTCTTTAAAGAATCTAGTAGCTTCGCTACAATTTTGAAAGCCAGAGATTAAACTAGCACTAATGAGTTCTCTTATTAATTCAATCGCCATTTATGTCGATTTATCTCGATTATCTACATTGGAATCTATATAATATTATGAGATAATCGAGATAATATAAATAATTAATTTGGTGACATTATGGAATATAGAGAGAATTAATGTGAACACACGATAAAATGTACAGTTTATAATGGTACTGGAAAAACAAACTTTCAGACAAGGAAGGAATTTACTGGGTCTATATTAAGACAGGTAGATGAAGCCTATGAGCATATAATTTTTTTTAACAATAAAAATTCTACTATTGATAATTTGAAAAGAGTAGATCATCCTGATTATCCGGAATACGCTATACGCGAAGCTCTACTCAATACTATAGTTCACAGGGATTATGATTACACAGGAAGTATATTAATTAATATTTTGATGATAGAATTGAATTTGTATCGATAGGCAGTTTGGTTAAAGGGGTTTACCCTAATTGATATAATGGGAGGAGTATCTCAGACTAGAAACACTATAGTTGCAAATATATTTTATCGTTTAGAATTGATTGAAAGTTATGGTACGGGAATACAAAGAATTATTGAAAGTTATGAAGGCAATAAAAATCAACCCGAATTCTTACCAGGACCAGCTTCTTTTTTTAGTTATTATTCCAAACATGAATTATATTGATGTGGATATAGAGAATGAAATATTAAGTGATGAGGAAAAAGTGCTTAATCTTTTAAAGGCTAAAACTGAAATTACTAGACGAGATGTAGAAGAACTTCTTGGATGTTCAGCTTTCCCAGCAACAAAGTTATTAAATAGCCTTATTAAGCAGAACAAAATTATGAGAATAGGTTCTGCTAGAGCCACAAGATACGTTTTAAAATAGAGTTACTTTATGAGTAAAAAGGGGGGGTTGTCCGGAAACAGCTGATTTTAGCCCTAGCAACTAAAATGAAAAGAATCCTCGAGATTAAAGCCTGGAACCAATAGGGTATACTAAGGTTCCGGGCTTTGTTAGTTAAAGATTATAATTAATATTAAAATTATTTTTTGTTCCTTCACTAGCATTTTTCATATCTACTATAACTTGTTTATATACTTTTTCAATAATTGCATCCATTGCTGTAATACTTATGGTTCCAATAAATTTGTCGAATTTATTGAATAATGGCACTGTAATACTACTAATTCCAACTTATTTCCTCATTTTCTAGCTGGACCAACATGGGTAATAGAAGAGGCTTTAGAAAGCATTGGTAGATTAAGTAATTTGAGCTGTTATATGGAGGATAGTCACTCGCCGCATAACAGCTTATTATTTATTATCTATTTATCAATATCAAGTAACCTAACAGTTAATTTAACTTCATGATTTCATTATTTAAAATAACTTCTGTAAAGTCTCAAGTAGTTCAGCTGCAATATCTGAAAGAGGTAGACGTTTGAGCTTAATCCAGCCTAGCTCTGCATTTATTGTACAATCTTCTATTTTAATCATCCGCAAATCTTTCAATATGGTATTTTCCATTATGGATTGTTCTGTACAAGGAACTAATCCTATGGCCGAAGTGGAATGTATAGTTTCATGAAAGAGATGACTACTATTTACATGTACCCTACCGAACATTTTATTATCAAGTCCTGTTGCGTGTGTCAAAGAGAAAAAAAAGGTTCATCATTGTTATCCCCATAGGAGATTAATGTATAGGGATAGATGTCTTTAAGATATATAGGAGAATCATTATGATAAAGTGGATTCTTTGGTCCAACTAAAATATTAATTGGTGAATCGCTAAATTTATGATACTCGATAAAGTTATTCTTAAACTTTGATTTTACAACTTTTTCGTAAGGGGGGGATAGTATGCCGATCAAAGCAAAGTCCACTTGTGAAGTGCTTACCTGCTCAATAAGAGCATCATAAGATGTATAATACATAAAGGAAAAATTAATAGGAGTATCTATATATTTATTGATAATTAATGCTAAATCTGGAACTGCTCTATATAGGTTCATAATAGCAACTTTTAGGAATAATCTATGCTGTTTAGTCGGTTTTCTTAGATAATCCTGTAAGATATTATATTCACGATATATTATTGTCATATGTTCGACCAAATCTTTAGCTTCATCCGTTGGAATAACCCCCCATTATTTGTCCTTAAGAAAAGTGGAAAGCCAAATTCATCTTCTAATTGTTTAATTGAATAGCTGAGATTGGGCTGGGAAGTATATAAATTACGTGCTGCTTGACTAAAAGATCCTGTCTTTAGTAATTCTATAACCTGTTCAAATTGTTCTAATTTCAATTGATTCACCCACCTTATAAAAAATGGTATAGATATTAATAAAGATTATATATTTGATTAAACATTGTGTCAAGTGATAATCTATTAGATAGAAGTAGCAATATTTGAGTCGAATATTGCTTAAATAAATTATTGAAAGGGATGTGATGAGAGAATGAATCAATTAATGATCAGTCTTATAATATTTATTATTACCTTGATAGCCTTTGGGACTGCAACAAAGTATGTTTCAATCACGGTAATCGCTTTAATCAGTATGATGGCTATGGTACTTTCTGGATCTTTAGATGCTCAGGTTGCACTGGGTGGATTTGGAAATTCAAGTGCAATATTAATGGCGAGTATTTTTGTTGTTTCTGCAGGCTTAAATAAAACATCGATGATCAGTAAGATATCATCAGCTATAAGTAATGCGAGTAAGGGTTCATTTCGTAAGGTTATAGCAGGATATGTAATCTTAACAGCTGTCTTGGCTCAGTTCATACCTAGTGCTGTTGCGGTATTTAGTATCGTCTTTCCTATGGCGCTATCAGTGTGCAAGGAAATGGACGTGAGTCCTTCAAAAATTATGTATTCAATTGGTGTTACTGCTATTGGAACCGTTATCACTCTACCGTTTAGTTCGGCAATCTCTGAAATGGCAAGGATTCAAGGGTTTTAGAGGCTTATGAGTATACTGAGTTTAACATGGGTATTATGGATATTACATATGCAAAATTGCCAACAACAATTGCAATTATATTGATGGCTATTTTTATCATACCGAAATTTACTCCAGACGTAACCCCCCCGGAAGCTCTAGCTAGTTTTGATAAGAGTTCATCTAAAGAGGAGAAAAAGTTAAGCACTTTTCATGAAGTGATTGGTTTTGGGACATTTGTTTTAGTTCTTTTAGGTTTAGTGTTTTCATCTCGGTTGGGATTAGCCACTTGGCAAGTAACCATGATAGGTGCTTTAATTATTGCGGCTTCTGGTCTACTAGATACAAAAGAGGTAATTTCTTCAATGAATCTAAATATGGTTCTACTATATATTGGATGTTTAGGTATTGCTAGTGCACTGTCAAATACAGGTGCGGCAGATTTGATAGGCTCTTATCTTTCAAGTATTATTATCAACCTAAATAACAACTATATTGCTGGACTTCTTTTATTCTTGGTACCATTTATTTTAACTCAGTTTATGCTAAACCTTGGGGGGGTGTATTCTATTTTCACACCATTATACATTATGATGTGTAAATCAATGGGTGCAAATCCAATAGGACCAATTATGCTTTGTATGATTGCTAGTATGACGGCGTTTTTTTACACCACTTGCTACACCGGCGGTACCTTTAATGATGGGAGTTGGAAACTATTCAATTAAGGACCTTATAAAAATGGGCTTTGTTCCATTTATAGTTATAACAGTTATTGCTGTAGGTTGGATTATGACAGTATATCCAATCTTTTAAGATAAATTCCAAAAGGATTTCATATCATCTAATTAAAAGAG
>JMBX01000191.1_pt1 | contig 16708 bp, 28 predicted proteins | sample 616521 | NCBI WGS metagenome assembly JMBX01 (sample SAMN02727906, study PRJNA239997) | anaerobic digester metagenome | biome: anaerobic digester; isolation source: mesophilic anaerobic digester inoculated with municipal waste water sludge... | place: Germany: Bielefeld University, CeBiTec ...
CCCCCCATCACACGAACGTAAAGTGCTTTGGCTTTGCATGGACTCAGTGCCGACGGAAGCGCATGGCTTCGCTATGGCAACGTGACTGGGTGTCGCGAGAGTTGGGTGTCATCATCATCATGCCCAGTGGTGACCGCAGTTTTACGTTAATATGGACAATGGCCAAATTACTTTAGCTATTTGACTGAAGAACTGCCTGAATGGATTGACGCACGCTTTAAATTCAACCTCAACCGCGATAATTCACTTATCGCCGGGCTTTCAATGGGTGGCTATGGCGCGTTTATGGCCGCATTGCGCCGACCAGATTTATATTGCGAAGCGGCAAGTTTTTCAGGACTTTTGGCTATACAGATGCTTCAATTACCTGAATTTGCCCATCATGACCCCCCCATCCTGATGAAAGAAATGGACATGGTTTTTGGCGGACTGGATAAATTACCCGGCAGTATTTATGACCCCCCCGCGTTCTTGTTGCAAGAAATCGCAAAAACACCCGAAAAATGCCCGCGCCTTTATGCTTCAATCGGTCTGAATGATAACCTTCTGCCCACCAACCGTATTTTCGCTCAGCAAGCCTCAGTGTTAGGCCTGCCCCTGACCTATATCGAAGACGAAGGCGAGCATACCTGGCCCTTCTGGCATAAATATCTGCCCATCTGGCTGAAGTTTGTTTTAGGTGATTCTGCAAAAGAAGGACAGCATGGCGAAGACTGAAACCCGTACCCTAAATTTTCGCATTGAGCCAGACCAAAAAGGGTTGTATTTAACCCTGCCATTTGAGATGCCCGAAAATGTGGAGCGTTTCGAGCTCAGTTATCGTTACCCTAAAATGCCCGGAACGTAGTCGATTTGGGCCTGATAGACCCACGTGGCGAACAGGTGGGAGCTTCGGGCTCAAACAAATTGTCAGTTTCGTCAGCGAAACAGACGCCACCCCTGGATATATTCCTACAAGCTTAGATGCTGGCACATGGCAGATTATGGTCGGCGCTTACAAGGTTGGCGCAGAAGCTATTGACCTGGAATACACCCTGCGTTTTGTTTTAAACAAGGACGCTGGCTGATTGGGGGGGATACCCACTGCCACACAAACGCTTCTGATGGCATTCTTAGCCGCCAGGCAATCGCTGAACACGCGCGCAATCAGGGACTTGACTATCTCATTATTACCGACACAATATGCCTTTGAGCCCCCCCGAAGATACCCCCCAAAAGTACCCGGCCTGACGGTTATCCCCCGGGATGGAACTAACTCTCTACGGTGGGCATGCCAACTTTCTAGGTTCACACAAGCCCTATGATGGACCATTTTTTAGCAATGATTTGGCTGGTATCATAGCGCATTATGAAAGCGCGCGTGAGCGTGGCGCAATAGTCGTTATCAACCACCCCCCCATGAACGAGGACCTGCCTTTCACCTTTGACCTGCTAGCCTTGCCTTTTGATTTGATTGAAATCTGGAATGGCCCCCCCATGCGCCCTTCAAATCTGAAAGCGATTGCCCTATGGCAGAAAATGCTGGAGAGTGGACGCAAGATACCCGCCATCGCTGGCAGTGATTATCACCGCGACGAGCTTGGATTAGGTTTGGGCGTACCCGCTACTATTGTCTACGCGCAGTCCGCATCGCCCAGCGATATTCTGGCCGCCCTACACGCTGGAAGATCCTATTTTGTCTATCAACAGAAATCTGCCCGGCTTGAAATGCATTATGGCAATGCTGGTATAGGTGACAGCCAAGCCTGGGAACCGGAACAAAAGCTTGAGATTAAAATGACGGGCGTAAAAGCAGGAGACGTGGTTAAACTGATTGGAGCAGACTTTACACATGAATTCCTGCCTGTTGAGACAAAGGGCGTTTTTGAAGCCTTTTTCACGCCCCCCCAGAAGCCTGGTTTTGTGCGTTTGGAGCTCTGGCAATCCTTATATGGCATCTTACCACCCATGCCGATACTAATTTCGAACCCGATTTGGATGGACTGATATTTTATGACGAAGACTGATTCGTTTGCGCCTGAGATGAATAACAAAAGCACTAAAAAAACGTTTTCCCAACGTCATCTTCCTGTTCCTGTGCGCGATCATCTGGGGGGCTTTGGCTTTATCGCACAAAGACTGGGTAATCAACATGTTGGTCCTTTTACCTTCAATGGCATCCGCTTTTTGCTTGGCGCGCTTACTGTTTCGCCACTTTTGTTTATCGTGCGCCGTGCTGAAAAGAAAGATCTTAGCGCATCGGAAATCAGCGCGACCGAGACACGAAATAAAACACGTGCCATGCGTCGCGCCTGGATAATAGGCAGTTTGATATGCGGACTGGCACTTTTGCTGGAGCGAGTTTTCAGCAAATCGGTTTAATTAACACCGAAGCCGGTAAAGCTGGATTCATCACCGCGTTGTATATCATCCTGGTACCACTGATTGGTTTATTTTTGGGCAAGCGGGTTAGCTGGAACGTGTGGATTGGGCTGGCCCTGGCAGTGGGCGGTTTGTACCTGCTGATGGTCGAAGGTGATTTTAGTGTGGCACCAAGCGACTTAATCATTTTAATTGGCGCATTCTTATGGGCACTGCACATCCTGGCTGTTGACCACCATACCGAAAAAGTTGATGGCATCCGTCTGGCATTCGGGCAATTTTTGGTAAGCGGCTTACTCTCATTTGGCGTGGCATTGGTACGCGAAACGATAAGCTGGCCTGCGATTCAAGAGGCGCTGTTGCCCCTTTGTTTTCAGGCGTCGTGGTCGCGGGTGTGGCATTTACTTTTCAGGTTTTAGGTCAACGTGGCACCAACCCCACGCTGGCAGCACTCATTATGAGTCTTGAAGCGGTCTTTGCTGTGATTGGCGGTATTTTAGTTCTAAACGAACGCATGAGTTCACGGGAATGGGTTGGCAGTGCTTTGATGCTTACCGCCCTTATCATCGCGCAGCTGAAGTTTGTACCCCCCCACAAAATAAGGCTGCTGATTGACTACCCTATAGCTAATATCAAATTTATTTAATACTCATTTGCAACTAATCTGCCTCATTCGGGTTGATTATTTTGCAGTCTCAAGCTATTATCAAATCTTATTTACAATTTCAATTAGGAGGAGTGATTAATGAGCATTCTTAGTAATGTGATGGGACAATACAATACTAAACTGGACAACACCGCGATTGAGGATTTTCCGCGTTATGACTTCGCCACACGCATCAAACCCCCCCAGGTACGCTGGCTCACACCCGTAACATGGCTTCTGAGCTATCCAGATGTATGGAAGCACAAAGTAAAAATCCATCGCGACCCACGCCTTAAGGACATCAAACCACCCTACTTGCTTATTTGCAATCACAATTCCTTTACTGACTTTAAGGTAATGACCGCTGCCATCTTCCCACACCGTGCTAATTATGTTGTTGCGCTGGACGGTTTCATTGGCCGTGAATGGCTTATGCGCAAAGTTGGCTGCATCGCCAAGCGTAAATTTGTAAACGACGTGCAAATCATTCGCCAAACACAACATCTGCTCAGCAAAGGGCAGATTGTGACCTATTATCCTGAGGCACGATATTCGCTTATTGGCACACCTTCAGAACTACCTGAAAGCTTTGGCAAGATGGCAAAATATTTCAATGTGCCTGTTGTTTCGCTGATTATGAATGGCCATCATATTGACGAACCTGCCTGGAACCAAAATCACGAGGGGGGGTACCCCCTGGAAGCTTCATTTAGCCTGGTGCTGAATAAAGACGATCTCACCCGCTTAAGCCCGGATGAAATTGACCACCGACTTGCTGAGACAATGCACTATGACGATTTTGCCTGGCAGCGTGAAACCAAATTGAAGTGCACACTCCCGACCGCGCCGAAGGTTTGCATCGGGTTTTATATCAATGTCCGCAATGTAAAACCGAGTATCGCATGACCAGCCAAGGCGCGCGCCTAAGCTGCCAAGCCTGTGGCGCCACCTGGGAGATGAATCCTCTGGGTGTTTTGCACGCGCTCGAAGGTGATACCATCTTTAGCCATCCACCAGACTGGTACGAGTGGCAACGCGAAAACGTACGCGCCGAAATTGAGGCTGGCACATATTGCTTGGAATGCGAAGCCTTAATAGATTCTCTGCCTAATGCGGACGGCTTTGTGCAGATGGGCAAAGGCACCCTTAAACACGATATGAACGGCTTTGTTCTATGTGGTACCCATAACGGCAAACCTTTTGAAGTGCGTCGTGATGTGATAGAAAATTACGCAATTCACATCGAATACAACTACATTGACAAGAAAATGGACTGCGTGGATATCAGCACGATTGACGACACATACTTCGTTTATCCCACCGCGCACGATGTTTCAGTGACCAAAATTTCATTGGCAACAGAAGAACTTTATAAGCGCCATAAGCGCAATTTGAAACAAACTTAATGGCGGGTTTTGACATTAAGGTTTTGAAACTGTGTAGAATAAAAAGCCATTCCTGAATTTTTTTTCTCGGAATGGCTTTATTCTTTTATCTTTTTACCTTATGCTAAATCTTCGCGCCCTTCGCGTTTGAGGCGTTCTACCAAGCCCCGCACCGCGCCAACATGGTCTTTATGGATAACCAAAAGCGTATCGGAGGTATCGACAATAATTAAATCTTCCAGGCCAATCCCCGCGATAAGGCGTTTGTCCCCCTATCACCAGATTGCCACTGGATTCTTCCAAAATGATATCGCCACGCAAGCTGTTTCCTAAACCATCAGTGGGTAAGAGTGTCTTGAGACTTGCCCAGTTTCCCACATCCAGCCAGTCCATGTCCACAGGGATAACTGCCACACGTTTGGCGTTTTCCATGATGCCGTAGTCGATGGTTTGTTTCTCAATTTCTGGCCAACACTCCGCTAACACTTCATCATAATTCCCTTCTTTTAATGAAGTGGCTATGCGCATTAGGTTTTCGTATAAAACGGGCATTTGTACGCGGAATTCTTCCAGTATCCGGCTGACTTTCCATACGAACATGCCACTGTTCCAACTATAGTTGCCCAGCGCGAGCATCTTTTGGGCTTTGGCGCTGTTTGGTTTTTCAACAAACTGCTCGGCTTTATAGGCTCTAAAGTTTTCAAATTCGCTAAGGCGTTCGCCTTCTTCAATATAGCCGTATTCTGGCGAGGGCCAGGTTGGGTTGATGCCCAAGGTTACCAAATAGTCAGCTTTGGCGGCCTCGATAGCCTGAGCAATGACCTGACGAAAGACGTCTTCGTTGCCAATGTGATGGTCCGCGGTGAGTACCGCCATAATGGCATCGGGGGGGTCTTTGGTTGCCAGATGTACCGCAGCGAGACCAATCGCCGGCGCGGTACCACGCCCCATCGGCTCATTGATGAAATTGCCAAGTGGAATGTTTGGCACTTGTTCAGAAAGCACCTGGGAATGATCTTTGCCAGCTACGATGTAAATATCTTCAGGTTTAAAGAGAGGGTCTAAGCGTTTGACCGCAATTTGGAACATGCTCTCGTCACTGTAAAGTCTAAGAGCGGGTTTGGGCATATGTTCACGACTGACTGGCCACAGTCGGGTGCCGGCACCTCCGGCCATGATGAGCGCGTAATGCATGAACTCCTCCTGATTATTTTCTAGGGATGTTCATTATACCCTTAATGGCTTTCGCTTCGTAATTTTCAACTATTCCTTACCCGCTTTGAAGTTATAAACAGGCCTTATGATCCGCTCAATGTCCGCTGTGTCGCCAATCTGCTCGATAATATCGTCCATACTCTTGTAAGCATCCGGGGCTTCATCCAAGGTATCGCGGTTAACTGTGGTGGTAAAAACATTTCGCATCGTGCGTTTAAAGTCCTGCAAATTGAGCTGTCGACGCGCTTCGTTGCGCCCCAAAAGTCGCCCTGCTCCATGCGGCGCGGAAAAGTTCCAATCAGGATTACCTTTGCCCACGGCAATAATTGAACCATCGCGCATATTGATGGGGGGGATGATAATGCGTTCGCCTTTTCGTGCCGAAACCGCGCCTTTACGAATGATATTGTCTTTGAGATTGACATAGTTATGCACGCTCTCAAACTGGCCACGCGGTGGTAAACCGAGATGTCCCAAGATACGCTCAGTCATCACTTTACGGTTAAGTGAAGCATAACGCTGGCAGATGTCCATATCATGCAGATAGTTTTTACGGTTTTGCCCTTCCAGATATGCCAGATCCCTGGGTACGTCAATACCGTTCTTCTTACAGTAATCGCGGGCAATGCCTTGCCAATAAAGTGCCACCTGCAAACCGATGTGTCGGCTTCCTGAGTGAACGCAAAGAAAATGCATGCCACGTTCATCAACAGCAATTTCGATGAAGTGATTTCCTCCACCCAGTGTACCTATTTGGGTTTGCGCTTTTTTTTGACCGGTACAGCGTGCGCACTTTTGAGCTTATTAATCTCATCAAATTCCACGACGGGTTTTTTTGTAGCTGCCAAATCCACTGGGGGATATTGTGATGAATGTAATTGTCAAGCGCTGCTAAATCAGGTTGGTCATAACCAAGTTCAGTAACCAGGATTCCACAACCAATATCCACACCAACCAAATTAGGCACCACAATATCACCCAAGTCAGCGGTAAACCAATCGTGCAACCCGCGCCAAAGTGATAGTCAGGCATAATGCGTACCTTTTGCCTGCCACAAAAGGTTGCGAAACTAAGGTGCGAATTTGTTCAATCGCTTTTCTTCGCGGTCGTGTGCAAATACTACTGCAGTGTTATATTGTCCTTTAATTTCGAATTGACTCATAGTCATTCCATTGTACCAGCATTGTAGAAACTCCGTTCTATGAACTTATACGAAACTCCGTTGTTTATGCTTTTCAAGCCAAACTGTGGTCCAACACCCGTCACTCTTCATTTATTTTTCTCTCACTTTACCTCACTTAATAAGTGGCTACGCGCATTAATTTAGGGTCGGATTAGATATTACACAACAGGAACATAAACTTCATCCACAGATACATATTCTTAAACAAAAAAGATTTTCATAATTTGATAATTACAAAAAGCCAAGCAACTATGGAATACATTAACAAAATGCCGGTACAATTAGCAACAGATTAAAGGAAATGAAATATGGACCAAAAACAAAGCAAATTTGAGATTTCAGCCCAAGAGGAATCAGTAGAACCAAGAGCTGATGCATCAACCCACTTAAACGGCATCTTGCCTTCGGTAAAACAAAAAGCAACAAACCAAACGAAACACGACCCAATAACGCCAAATCAAAGGGCGCATCCTGGTGTCTTGCTTACCTTGCTGGTCATTGTTATCGTGTTGATTGCCCTGTTAATCCTGGGTATTCATTTGATTAACAAAAACTTAGAAGCGCTGGCCTTTTTGTCTCCCGTCCTTAATAGCCACATAGACGGTATCTAGTCATTGTCGGGTGAAAACAAACCAAACGTGTCGCGCATACGACGTAAAGCACGTTTTTGGTCTTCCACGTTGTCAAACATCTCGAGTAAATCCAGCAAATCCTGTCCACCAGACATTGTCAGCTGGAGCGGATTGAAGTAGTTTGCTTCCATTCGGTGATAGGTGCTTTCAACCAGTTCTTTGAATTTATACATCGGCAGTTCCGCCATCCGCATAGCAGGTCCGCCTGGAGCTTTGCGCAAATCAATGGCGCGCCGGATAGCCAAACTCCAAGGCTGATTGATGTTAAGGATAAAACATGCCTGCACAGCCCAGGCAACGGTTATTTTTTTCAAGTTTCAAAAGCTGGATTTGTTCCTGATATTTTTTATCTAGAACAGAAAAAAAGTGATTGATAATCCCAGTCAGAAAGCATTAATTCTTTTTCCACCACCTGAAAAAGAATGTCAGTATTGCAGAAATCATCTTCGTCATCATCTGTGGCAGAGGTATGTGGTTGGTTTTCTGTATCTTGATTAAAAAAAAGAAGTGTATTTAAGTTTAAAGAGTATATTTAATACCGTCTCAAATTGACATATTCCAGCACCGACGAGAGTCTCAAAATAATAATTTAGACCATCCACGAAAGTATCAAAATGACATATTAGGGCATGGTCAAGCGTATCACTATTACATATTCCCTCTTTTGCGAGAGTCTCAAAATGACATAATTGTGTTGGGTTTGCCTTGGCGTTGGCTAAAAGAGACTGCTGGAACTCTGGAGATTGCATCAATTCTTGCATCGGTAACCCTGCAATTTGCTTGGGCGGGGGGGCGTAAATGAAACCATAAATGGCTTGTTTAAGGCTTTCGTCTGCTGCGGTTAGTTGGACATCGTTTACCTGCAATTTCCAATCGGTACCTGTTTCTGACTGTCGGGTTTCAATGCGACACAGATATTCACTGGCAAGCTGACGCTTGGTTTCGCGCCAGTTGCGGGTATAGGCAGAATCCTGATTGATATTTTCTTTACGCGGTCGACCGCGTTGGCTTTGTTCCGCATGGGGGGGAATCTGTTTGGGCAGACTATCGTTGCGAATCCATGCCTGCAGGCTTGTTAATCCACCAGGCACCCAAAAGCTATTGCGGTCTTTACCGTGTGCCCAGTCCACATAACAGCAGTTTTGCACATCAGATAAAGCACACCTAAATCAGTGCCCAAGGTTGGCAAGACTTTATGGAACCAATACCAAGGAACAGCAAGGAAACTTTCAGGCCTCACCAGATGCATCGCCACCCTATCAGCAAGACCTGCGAGTGTGGGATCCAGCTTTTGATTACAAAGGGCTTTTTCGATGATTTCATGCGTTGAAGCAGGTTGATCAAAGGCGATGTCTTTTTCTGCATCAGGAACGCGAAAAGGAAATGTCAATATCTCATCGCGACGGGTATCAAGCAAGTGGCTAAGCACTGCTATGGGTTGTTCGCTTAGATTATTATGGATTAACCAGTCATAAAGGTCACAGGCATCGCCAGGTGTTAAGAGAATGCCACGATAATGATAAGTATTAGCTTCGCGTTGTACTTGTCCATCTTTTACCCGATGCTTTGGTTCACCACGCGTCACGAACCAGTCCATATCGCCATTTTTGAAAACGCGGAAGAAACTGGCACGGCTAATCGCACCACCCAAACTTTTGAGTAAACCACGCACATCAATTTTCACGCTGTCGCCATATTTGGGATAAAGCTGGTCAGCGCCAGTCTCGCGCGAAGCACGATAAAAAGCCTGGCGCAATGCTGTAGCGATAAGCACCGCGTTCGCGCCCACGTAGGGAACGAAACGCAAGGTGTATGATGGCACTGCTGCGATCGACTCTGGGCGTAAATGGCGTCGCTAACCGAATTCGCGCCAAGTTCAAATCAAGCGCAAGGTTGCCAATTATGCTGTCATCGTCATCTGTGCCATGGCACACTTTGTTTAGATTGAGCCGAACATGTTTGCCGAGATTGTCATGTACAACTGTTTCAAGCAGGGGATAGTATTGGCAAAGCCTGGAATAATCGCTATAGCTGGCGTTGATTTGATATTGCCCGTCAAATTGGACTTCGCAAGAATCAAGTAATACTCGCAACTTGTCATCAGCAACAGTAGCGAGCTTATCTTGCAGTGCTTTCCAATCTTTCATTTCTTTTTTTTCATTTCAATCTTCTATTTTGCATGGCTCCTTTAGGTATGCCTATATAATAGAAAATAAGTTCTGTTAAAGCAAGTGTCAAAAGTGGAAATTGACACACCCCTATTTGCCAAAAAGTGGAAGTTTCTTTAACATTTGATCTTCTTTCTGAGCAAAATGAGCTCTTCAAGGGCAATAGAAGACAATCGCAAGGCTTCAGAAAGCGAACCACGGGAACTCTCAGCAATTTCATATAGCATTGTTTCGGGCATCAAGGAAAGCGGATTAGGATGCCCGGCAGCTTGCATACGAGCGAAAAGCATGGCTGCGATTTCACTGGTATCGGCATTTCTAAAGGGGAAATACAAACCCAAATATTGGTTAAGCGAACCAATATTACTGGTCGTTTTATTCAGATCTTGCAGGAAAATGAGCGTCTTAATTTTCTTGTTATTCTCTATTGACCAACTCAAAAGCTGATCCATATACTCGATATCAACAGGGGGGGACCATCCAGGACAAGCAATACTTGTTCCGGCGAGTTTCCCAAATAGTCCAGAATACTTTCAATGCGGTCAGCGTTGGAACGGGAACCACGCAGACCAAGCAGGTCAACAATTGCCATCAAAAAGTGGCGCGGTTCAGTAAGCGTGTTAGTGTTCATGTATAATCCATGTAACTCGCCTTGACCATCAAAGCGCAGTCTGGATTGAGCCAACTTCATCGCCAAAATGCTTTTCCCTCCGCCACTGGGTCCAGCGATGACACCAAGGTTTTTTTTGAAGGGTCTTTTTGGTCAGCGATGAAGTCATAAGCGACTTCTAAAACCTTGCGTTGATCACTGATACCGGGGGGTAAAAAAACCGTGTATCCAAAAAAACGTTCAAAGGGGGGGTGGTCGAGTAAGTCAAACTTGAGTAGGTCGTTGCTAGTTAACATAAAATCACCTTCCAGCGAAATCTTGATAATAGATTAGCATTGTGTAAGAGTTAAGTCAAGTACCAAAATAAAACTCGCTAGTTGTAGTAAGTGAACGAAAAAAACGATTCACAAACATTCTCTGACTTGTATTTTACCAAAACTAAGGTAAAATGAAAACAAGATTGGAATCACTTAAAATGAGGAGACGCTATGGCCATCATCTCTTTAATTAACCGAAAAGGTGGCGTTGGAAAGTCCACCATCAGCATCAATTTGGCGGCTGGTTTGGCGACGCGGGAATCTCGCAAACCCAACAGCAAACCTGTGCTGCTTATTGATATGGACGATCAACTCAGCGCGACTATAACTGCTATGGGTGGGGGCTTTAACCAAGCCTTCGTGCCGGTTATCACGGCTGAAGAAAATTACCCCCCCAGCGCGTTGGCAAATGGCTATGGCGCTACAGACTCCTTGATTATCGACTCACTCATCCCACGCAAGAGGGATGAAAAGTAAAGCTTTTTAAAACGAACAAAGCTGCCATGGAGAACCTCGAAGCGCAGCTAAAAACCCGCGACGAGGCCGCATTTCAGCTAACCTATTTTCTGGAACCTATCGTCAATGATTACGCCCACATCATTATTGACAATCCGCCCTCGGCTGGTATGTTGCCCATGAATTCTCTTGTGGCAAGCACGCATGTGCTCATTCCTATCGAGCCCGATGGTTTAAGTTTAATTGGTTTAGCGGACATTTTGCGCATGGTTGAAAACGTGCGTTCCACAACAAATCCTGACTTACAGGTTTTGGGTATTATTCCATCGCGGTTCCGCATGGTACGTCGTCAGGCACAGGATGTCATCGGCGATCTCGAAAAACTCTATGGCCACTTGTTATTGCCTTACATCAAAGATCTGGCAGAAATATCTGCGGCCACCACTGCGGGATATGACGTGTTTTCGTGGGCGTCTGAAAGTTCCCAGTCCTATCGCTGTTTTCAAATCTTGTTGATGCGGTGGTGGGTAAACTGGGTGATGCGTAGGCATGAAATCAAACTGTGCCCATGGGCACAGACAATTAAAAGCATATTGATTAGTGGCAGCACTGATGCCATATAGCGCAATAAAGGACATTATCATGGCAAAAGAAAGTAAAAAAAGTTTCGGTAATTTGATTGGCATCACTTCAGAAGCCTTTGACGCCAGTACGGTGGAAACGCCAGAGCGTGATGAAACTGCGCCTAAAATGGTCAACCATCGCCAAAGTGTTTATCGGGTTCCCTTGAGCATGATTATGCCCGACCGTTTTCAGTCGCGTATATTATTGCCTTATGAATTGCGCGAACCCTTTTATGAACGTCGCACGACCTGGCAAACCACTGTCCAAAATGGCTTAAACTCGCCGAGGCGGATAAGCTCATTAAACGTGAGCTGGACGAACTCATCGCGTTGGGTGAATCACTGCATGACACCGGACAAATCAAACCCGTTACGGGGGCAGGTCTTGAGTGTCGATGGGCGGGATGTCTTCCAGATGCTTACGGGTGAACGGCGTTTTTGGGCGACTGCCATCAAGGCTGTGCTTGATGGTTTTGAAGGCGAGCCTTACGTCCTGGCATTGATTGATAACCAGCCCACGCTCGAAAAACAAATTGCCGAAAATATGGCCTATAAAGCGCTCACCCCCCGGTTGGCAAAGCCCGGGCTGCTGCGCGTCTCGTGCTGGAAGAAAACGGCATCTCACCCCAGGTGGGGGGGCAGGACGAATTGAGCTATTTCCGGCAGATTGGCGATGTGCGTTTGAGTGATGAAACCCGCGAACTCCTGCAAAAACCCTGCAAATGGAACGGACTTATTTCGGACGCTTAATGAAGTTTTTTGGACTCGAACAAAAAGAACTCGAAATCGCTGACCGTGCTGAGATGCCTGAACGCGTTTTGCGCGAGATTATGGCGCATGACCGCAAGCTATGGCCCAAGGCTGTTGCCTACTATGCTGATTATGAAGGACGTACCTATCAGGATGTGCAGGCATTTCTGGGGCGCTTGGCAGGAACAGAACAAAAACGCGCGCCACGTATGCCCCCCCTGGATCCAGTCACAAAATCCGCGCGGAGTTTGCGTCGTGTGCTTTTGGGCTTGGATGATGTGCCGATGGACGATAAAATCGGGCCAGTCGCCGATGCTCTGCTGGGCGATACCGATAAAGGGGAGGCGAAAAAAACTCCTGGATCGCATGGAAACTCTCACCGCTGCTCTGCGTCAGCGCTATGATGGCATGAAATAGCCTAACCCTCTATACTCTTTAATGAATAAAAAAAAGCGGTCTAGCACCGCTTTTTTTCTAGGCTGAAGTTTCAGTATTGTTTCTAATTCTGTTAAAAAAAACAGGTTTCTTGTATCGAGACATGCGCTCACTGCGCAAGTATATAACCTTTATGAATATGTGCCCATGGGCACAGATGTCAGGAAAAATCACTCACTAATACCGAAACAGGATCAATTTTACGATATGCATGGAAAAACTTGATAGACCTGAGAAATATGCGCGTAGACTTCAGTCGAAAGCAAAGCGATAGAAACTGTTAATGCGCATAGCAAATTATACGTTGATTTATATTAGGTTTTGGGATTTTTATATGAGTCTCAAATGACATATTATATACAGTTGATAGTAAATCTAAATGTCACAGTGGGTATTTGATGTCTATTAATAAGGCGCAATTTTAGTGTGTCTTCCTTTTAAAACAAAATATCAAATGCAAAAATTCACGTTTTAAAACATAATCATGACATCCGTCATCATGCTTTGTGCCGGTTTACACCTGTAAACTTTTACTCAATAATCTTATATTAATCCTGAGGACAGTATACGATATGACGAACAGTGCTATTCGAGTCGAAGGGATTAGCAAACGCTATCCTGGTCAAAAAGAAAAACTCGCCTTAGATAAAATCCGTTTCAATGTGCCCCCAGGGCAGCCTATATGGCATCATCGGGCCGGATGGGGGGGCGGGAAAGACCACGCTTTTACGGATCCTAAGCAGTGTCATGCTTCAAAGCAGTGGTAAGGCAAGTGTGCTTGGATTTGACACCCGCCGCAAAGCTGAAGAAATCCGCAAACTTATCGGCTATATGCCACAGGAGTTCAGCCAGTATCCCGACTTAAATCTCATCGAAAATCTCAACTTTTTCGCGGATATTCAGGGCGTATCTAAGGCGCAAAAGCAAGAACGCATCGAAAAAAATGCTCGCGCTAACTAACCTTAGCGATTTTCGCCAGCGTGCTGCCGGCAATCTTTCCGGTGGCATGAAGAAAACTTGCTTTGTCTTGTGCGATGGTACACAACCCGCAGGTGCTTATTCTTGATGAACCCACCACCGGTGTTGACCCGGTCAGCCGGGCAGAATTTTGGTCCTTGCTGAGTACGATTGTTAAAGATGGCGTTACGGTGCTTATTTCTACGCCTTATATGGACGAAGCCGAACGCTGTTCCATGGTGGGTATTCTTTACGATGGGAAGGTCTTAAAAGAGGGTACACCCGAGGCACTTACGCATGCTTTGCCATTTAACATTATCGAAGTCAAAGCCAAACCGCGCAAGCAAATGCGCGAAGTCGTTTCGCAAACTGATGGCATTCTCAGTTGGAACCCAGTTGGCGACCGCCTGCGGCTAAGTGTGCCCGCGCCTAAAGAACGCTCAATCAGTCGTGAACTTGAACGTGGCTTTAGGAAACAAAAACTGGATTTGCAAATTTTGCGTAGCGCGCGCAAAACGATGGAAGACGTCTTTGTGACCGTCGTTGAAGATCAGGAAGGCCAGAAGTCATGACACAAAACACGGTTGAAGTTAAAAATCTGGTTAAAACTTTTGGCAAATTCCGCGCTGTGGATGATGTAAGTTTTTATATCCCGCAAGGTGAAATATTTGGGCTTCTAGGCCCTAATGGCGCGGGCAAAACGACCACAATTCGCATGCTTATTGGCATTTTGCGCCCGGACAGTGGAACAGCGAACGTGCTTGGTTTTGATGTGCGCAAAAACCAGAAGAAGTGAAAAACGTATCGGCTATATGTCGCAAAAGTTTTCACTCTACAATGACCTAAGCGTGCGCGAAAATCTCGACTTTTACGCTGCCATTTACAACGATATGTCTGCCCGCCAGCGCAGAATACGTGTGGACGAAATGCTGGAACGCGTAGACCTCACCGACATGCAAAAAAGCCTGACCCGCTCGCTTTCCGGCGCGTGGCGACAGCGACTCGCTTTGGCGTGTTCCATTGTGCACAAACCAAAATGCTCTTTCTAGATGAAGCTACCGCTGGGGGGGTTGACCCCGTGGCCCGTCGTTATTTTGGGATCTCATCTACCGCCTGGCGGGGGGAGGGCATTAGCGTACTCGCCACAACTCACTATATGGACGAAGCCGACTATTGCAACACGATTGGCATGATGTATCAGGGACGCTTGGTCTCCCTGGCAAGCCCAGATACCATCAAGGACTCGCTGCCTGGTGTTTTACTGCAGGTAGATGTTGAAGACCCGCTTGAAGTTCAAAAAGTGCTTCAAAATGTGCCTTGCGTACTCCATATTTCTATCCAGGGCATGCAGCTGCATGTGACGGTAAAGAGAGAAAGCGACATCGGTACCATTCAACGTACGCTTGGGCGGGCAAATATGCCACCATCGAATATAGAAATTATCCAGCCTTCGCTCGAAGATGCTTTTACCAGCATCGTCAGTCAGGAACGCGACAAGGCGTCATAAAAAGGCTTAGAAAGACAGGATTTTATGAAAAGACTTTGGACAATTATGCGAAAAGAGGTGCGGCACATCCTGCGTGACCCGCTTACCTTGTTGCTCATTTTGGCCTTACCAGCTTCGCTCCTGGTTTTGCTTGGCTATGGTATTACCGGCGAATCCAGCGGGGTTACCCTGGCAATTGTCGATTTTGACAAAGCGACAGTAGCCGCGCTTACGTGCAGCGTTTTACCAGTAGTGATGATTTCGCCTTATTCAGGATTTAAGTAATGTCAAAGAACTGGAACGCCAGATTGAAATTGACAAAGTTGACGTGGGTATCATCATTCCTGAATCTTTCGAACGTGAACTGCTCAACAATGGCACGAGTGACGTCATGATATTGCTGGATGGCTCCTCAAACCCAACCGACTCAACCACATCGCAACTCAAACTTACGGCGATTAGCGAGATGGCCAACCAGGATATTCTCATGAAACAAGTTGACAAGAGCGGTCAAGCGCATCAGTTGAGGATGCCTATCAACACGACCGTGCAGACGCTCTATAACCCTAATGGCAATGTGCGCCTGTTTATGATTCCCGGTCTGATTACTATCATTTTGCAAGTGCAGACCATTCTTTTGGCGGCGCTTTCCATCGTGCGCGAACGCGAACAGGGCACTATGGAACAACTCATCGTCACGCCGATTAAAAGCTGGGAACTGATGCTGGGCAAGATTATCCCTTATCTCATCGTGTGTTTGCTCAACTTGTTCCTGTTGCTTTGGATGGCTGAGGTGATGTTCGGTGTGCACGTGATGGGTAACATGGGCGAGTTGATCGGCTTGAGTGTCATCTTCATTTTGGGTTCCTTGGGTATGGGTGTGCTCATTTCCAACATTTCCAAAACCCAAATGCAGGCAGTTTACATCTCGGTCTTTTTGGTCATTATTCCGGCGGTTATCCTTTCGGGAATGATGTTCTCGCGCGAGAGCATGCCTGCCTTTACCTACTGGTACAGTGAGCTTCTGCCAGTTACACAGTATCTCGAAATCACACGAGGCATCATCGTCCGTGGTGTTGATGCCATAACCTTGCTCTATACATCTACCATTCCGCTGATTGTACTCAGCGTTGGCTATTTTATCGCTTCGGTCTTTGCATTCCGCAAGCATCTTTAGTACTTATTTGAAATTGAGGTGAACCCTATGAAGAAAAAATCAAACACCTGTTACACATCGCTCTTGCGGCAATGATGCTCTTTGGCGTGAGTGCGTGTCAATCCAACGGCGAAGAAACGCTGACTGGTTCAGGAACGCTTTCGGCTTTGCAGGTCAGCGTGGTGCCGGAAGTCAGTGGCAAAATTGTCGAAATAACGGTTGAAGAGGGCAGTCAGGTAAAAGCTGGCGATGTTCTCATCAGGCTTGAAGATGACGTGCTGGTCGCTCAGCTGAACCAGGCGGATGCCGCGGTGGCGGTTGCCGAAGC
>JMBX01000192.1_pt1 | contig 16675 bp, 36 predicted proteins | sample 616521 | NCBI WGS metagenome assembly JMBX01 (sample SAMN02727906, study PRJNA239997) | anaerobic digester metagenome | biome: anaerobic digester; isolation source: mesophilic anaerobic digester inoculated with municipal waste water sludge... | place: Germany: Bielefeld University, CeBiTec ...
TTTTCTTAAATATATTTAACTTTCAAAATTATGGTATATAATGAATATAGTATAAAATTTGGAGGGGTAAATTTGCTAGATAAGAAAGTTATAGAAGATGTACTGTATGCTGCGTTATCTAGAGGCGGCGATTTTGCGGAGATATTTGTTGAAGATAGAAAAAAATGGAAATATAAAGATGGTAGGAGGTCTTGTAGAAACAAATATATCAGGAAGAGACTATGGTGTAGGTATAAGAATACTTGATAAATTTAATAGTATTTATGCATATACCAACGATTCATCAAGGGAGAATTTAATTAAAGTGGCAAAGGAAGCTGCTGCTGCCTTAAATAATAATCAAATGGATATAAGGCTTAACTTAATGAAAAGAGATACAAGTAATAATAATCCTGTAAAGAGACATTTAAGTTCTGTAGATAAAAAAACATAAGATTGATTTATTAAGACAAGGATATGAGGCTGCTAAGGCTTATGATTCAGTAATATCCCAAGTAGCTGTAAATTATTTAGAAGATGAACAAAAAGTATTAATTGCTAACAGTGATGGATTGCTTGTTAATGATTCAAGGATTAGGACTAGATATGCCATTCAATCTGTGGCATCTAAAGATGGTGAAATGCAAGTAGGATATTATGCACCAGGGGCTTCCATGGGATTTGAATTTTATGATACAATCGATGTAAAAGAAGTAGGTAGAGAAGCTTCAAGAATTGCAGTTACTTCTGTCCATGCAGATCATTGTCCCAGTGGAGTAATGCCTGTAATTATAGATAATGAATTCGGTGGTGTTTTATTCCATGAAGCCTGTGGTCATGCTTTAGAAGCTGAATTTGTTTCAAAGGGAACATCTGCTTTTGCAAATAAGTTAGGAAAATTAGTTGCATCTCCATTAGTAACAGCTATTGATGACGGTACCTTGAAGAATGGTTGGGGGGGTACTACTAATGTAGATGATGAAGGAACACCTACTCAAAGGAATATATTAATTGAAAATGGAGTTTTAAAAAGTTATTTAATAGATAAATTAAATGGTAGAAGAATGAATATGAAATCCACAGGTTCTTCTAGAAGACAATCCTATAAATTTGCACCTACTTCAAGAATGAATAATACCTTTATAGATAGCGGAGATTCTACATTAGAAGATATGATAGGTAATACTGAATATGGCTTATATGCAAAAAAAATTAGGCGGAGGAAGTGTAAACCCTGCCACTGGTGATTTTAATTTTGCCGTTATGGAAGGATATATTATTCAAAATGGTAAAATATTAAAACCTGTAAGAGGTGCTACTCTTATTGGAAATGGAGTTAAGGTGTTGGAACTTATAGATATGGTAGGAAACAATTTACAATTAGGGCAGGGGGGGATGTGTGGTGCATCTAGTGGCTCCATTCCTGCAAATGTAGGTCAACCAAGTATAAGGGTTAAATCCCTTACTGTAGGAGGTAGAAAGGGGGGGGATGAATAACATGGAATACAGAGATTTATTAGAGAAATTACTTCGAGAAAGTAAAGATAAAATGGATGATGCAGAAACTTTCCTTATAAAGAGTAAGGAAACTGAGATAAATATTTATGAAGGGGGGGAAATTTCTAAATATAGTATAGCTGAAAGTGGAGGATTATCTTTGAGAGGACTATCTCAAGGGAAAATGGGGGGGTATTCTTATACGGAAAAAAATAGATGAAACTTCTATAGATATGTTGATTAGTGATGTATTAGAAATGGGAAATATATAGATGATGATCCAGAAATAATATTTGAGGGTTCTGATTCTTATGAAGATATGGATAATTATAGTCAAGAACTAAAAAAAAGATAGAAGTAGAAGATAAAGTAAATTTTTTTAATGAATTTAGAAAAGACTGCTTTAGATCTTGATGAAAGGGTATTTGCAGTAGATGGTTGTTCTTATGAAGAATTTGAACAGGAAAGATATATATTAAATACTAAGGGTGTAGATTTACAAGATAAGTTTAATGGAGCTGTAGTTTATATATCTGTAGTAGTAAAAGATGGGGAAGATACTAAGACAGGTTTAAGCTATAAAATATTTAATGATTTTTCAGTTTTAGATTACAAAGAGATGGCAAAGGAAGCAGTTGACAATGCAGTAGCTATGTTAGGTGCAAAATCTATAAATCAGATAAATATCCAATAATATTTGAAAACAAGACCTTTGCTAATTTGATTTCCGCTTTTAGCCCTATTTTTTTCAGCGGATAATGTACAAAAGGGATTATCTTTATTAAAAGGAAAAATTGGAGAAGAAATCGCAAGTCCTAATTTAACCTTAGTGGATGATCCATTCCTAAAAGGTGGATTTGGTTCAAGAAATTTTGATGATGAGGGAACTAAAACTACATTTAAGAAGTTAATAGATAATGGTAGGCTTGAATCTTATTTATATAACTGGAAGACTGGAAAGAAAGATGATGTTAATTCTACTGGTAATGCTAGTAGGTCCTATAAGGGTTCCATATCTATTTCTCCTACAAATCTTTATATAGTTAAAGGAGATATGAGTAGAAGAGAATTAGTAAATTTTGTTGATCATGGTTTATATATAGATAATTTGGAAGGACTTCATTCTGGATTAAATCCAGTTTCAGGAGACTTTTCTCTATCTGCCTCAGGCTTTGAAATTAAGTATGGGGGGGAAATAACTAGACCTGTTAATCAAATAACCATAGCTGGTAACCTTTTTGAATTATTTAAGAATATTGAGGCCATAGGCAATGATTTAGAATTTGGCATTCCTTATTCTGGATTTATAGGTTCACCTAGTATATTTGTTAAGTCGTTATCTGTTTCTGGTGAATAAATAGTAACCTAAAATAAACTCCTATCATAAGATACAGTGAGTATTAAATTAAGGAGGTTATTTTATGGTTGAAGAAATGGGAGTAAAAACTAATAATCAAAGGGGGGGTATTTTTGGAAGTTTTGGAGACGATGATTCACTATTATTTTTCTTCCTAATATTAGTTGTTCTATTTCAATGTGGGTGCATATCAAATACAGATGATGATTCATTACTATTTTTCTTCCTATTGTTAGTAATACTATTTGGTAATGATTTTTGTTGCTGATGAATAAAATCCCGTATAAGACGGGATTTTATTTTTGCTAAATTAGTATGACATAATCGGACATATATGTTATAATATATAATCATAATTAGCAATTAATACATAACAATCATTACAAGGAGGAAGATTTATGGATAATTATAAGTATATTAAGTGGTTTACAGAAATAGATAAACATGATATCCCAATAGTAGGTGGTAAGGGAGCAAATCTTGGGGGGGAATTGACTCAAAAACAATTAAATGTGCCACCAGGATTTTGTATTACTGCTGAAGCATATATGGATTTTGTTCAATATGCTGAATTAGATGAAGTAATTAGAGCTTTAATGTATGGATTAGATGAAGAAGATCCATCTCTTTTAACTTATGTAAGTGAAGAAATTCAAAATAAAATTGTAAATAGCGATATACCTAAATCACTGGAAGAAGAGATAAGAAGAGCATATAGAGAATTTAGTAATAATATAAATCTTATGGATCCAGAAGTAGCTGTAAGAAGTTCAGCTACAGCTGAAGATTTACCTGAAGCGTCCTTTGCAGGACAACAAGATACTTATTTACACATAAGAGGAGAAGGAGAACTGATAAAACATATAAGGAAATGTTGGGCTTCTTTATGGACATCTAGGGCAATTTATTATAGAGAAAAACAAAATTTTGATCATTTCTTTGTTTCTTTAGCAGTTGTAATTCAGAAAATGGTTAATAGTGGAAAATCTGGAGTTATGTTTACTGCTAATCCAATAAATAATAGTACTGAAGAGATTATGATAAATGCCTCTTGGGGGGGATTAGGAGAAGCTGTTGTATCTGGCATTGTAACACCAGATGAATATGTAATAGAATAAAAAAAACTAAGGAAACCAAAGAGATATTCGTAGCTGAGAAAAACACTATGGTAATTAAAGATAAAAGTGGTATTGGAACAACTGAAGTAAAAGTAGGAGAGTATGTTGGTGAGGAATATATTGAAAAGGAATGTTTAAGTAAGGATGAACTAAACACATTGATTAATTATGGACTAAAAATAGAAAATATGTATGGTAGTTTTCAAGATATAGAATGGGGGGGCTTTGATAAGGATACTAAAGAATTATATATATTGCAATCTAGGCCTATTACTACTATAAAAGGGGGGGAAGAAAAAGATACTACAAAGGTGGTACAAGAGTTGAAGGTCTTAACTAAAGGATTACCGGCTTCTCCAGGTAAAGGAAGTGGAAGAGTTAAAAATATTAAAGATATATCTGAAATTGATAGGATAAAAGAAGGAGATATACTAGTTACAGTGATGACAAATCCTGATATGGTTCCAGCTATGAGAAAAGCTGCAGCTGTAGTAACTGAAGAAGGTGGTAGAACTTGTCATGCAGCTATTGTATCTAGAGAACTACAAATACCTTGTATTGTAGGTGCAAAATTTGCGGCTAGCATACTTGAGGAAGGAATGGAAATAACTGTAGATGCCACAAGGGGGGTGTAGTTTTTGAAGGTATAGTTATGGACGAAGATGATAAGGAAGAAAAACAGTCTAATGATATGGGGGGGAAATCTAATAACAATGTTATAAATATTTCAGAGGAATTATTGGCTCAATTAACTCCAATTACAGCGACTAAGGTATATATGAATTTAGGAGAACCCAGCTTAATTGGAAGGTATAAAAATTTACCTATGGATGGAATAGGTTTAATGCGAACAGAATTTATATTTACAAATTTAGTAGGGGCTCATCCTATGTACTTAGTAAAACTGGCCAAGGACAATTATTAATAGATAAATGAGTGAAGGCATTATGACTGTGGCAAGGGAGCTATTTCCTAGACCTTTAGTAGTAAGATTATCTGACTTTAGAACCAACGAATTTAGAGGTTTAAAAGGTGGCGATGAAGTAGAACCAATTGAAGCTAATCCTATGATTGGGTGGAGAGGAGTATCGAGATATATATCTCCAGAGTATGAAGAAGGTTTTAGATTGGAATGTAAAGCTATTTTAAAAGTTAGAGAGGAATATGGTCTTACAAATGTTATAGTAATGTTACCCTTTGTAAGGACAACGGAAGAGTTAAAGAAGGTAAAAGGAATAATGGCTGAAGAAGGATTGGTGCAAAGCAAGGATTTTAAAATTTGGATTATGGCAGAGGTACCAGCAGTGGTATTTCAAGCTGAAGAGTTTGCTCAATTAGTAGATGGCTTTAGTATAGGGAGCAACGATTTGACTCAACTTATAATGGGAGCAGATAGAGATTCTGGAATATTAAATAATATGGGATACTTTGATGAAAGAAATGAAGCTGTTAAAAGAGCAATATCTATATTAGTAAAGGCAGCACATAAATATGGAAAAACAATATCCATATGTGGTCAAGGTCCATCTCAATATCCAGAGTTTGCTGAATTTCTAGTAGAACAAGGGGTAGATAGTATGAGTGTAAATCCTGATACTGTTATTTATACAAAAAGATTAGTAGCTTCTGTGGAGAAAAAGATTTTATTAAAGAAAATAAGAGAAGAAAGATAAAAAAATTGCTACGTTAAATTTAACGTAGCAATTTTTATCATTGGATTATATCTTCAAAGGGTTCTTCTATTTCAAGATGGCCCATTAGGCTATCGGTTTTTTTTCACCATCTATTAAAAATTGAACCTTATGAACACCATCTAACTCTAGCAAACTTGCAACAATTTGATTAATAGTAAAAGATTCTTGTAATGAACCACCATACATTCCTTCTCCAGCAAAGTTAACATAGACTGTATCCTCAGATAATTCTACACTTAACAATTGTGCAGTAGATGGGATTGGAGAACTTAAATTTTCCCCCTTCAGGTCCTTTTATTAATTCCTCAACAATGGCTTCCTCTAAGGAGATATCTCCATATTCTATGACTCTTTTTTTTCAGGAATTAATTTTTCTAAATCTTCATTTCCTGTTTCTATATATTCTTTATTTGCAAAATATAGAGTGACTTCTTTTGATTCAGTTTCAGGGGGGGTAGGATCTACTACTTCATCATTATCTTTGTTGGCCTCATTTACATTATCATCAGGCTCTTCTATATTTACCTTATCATTAGGTTCTTTTTTTTAGCAGTACAAGCTCCAAGGCTTAATAGTAAAACTACAATTAATAATAGTGAAATAAATTTTTTTTCAATTTTTATACTCCTTTCTTAAAAACTAGAGTAGGTATATTTACTTAAATCCTACAAGATATATATATATTATCATTATAAACTATGATTTACAATTACAAAGAGATTACAATTTTCCCATTACAAACTTCTAAAACAACAAAAACATTAATGTCAATATAATAATTAGATATCTATCTAATTATTATATTGACATTGGAAGAAAATGTATATATATTATAATTATAATATGTTAATAAACGATGGAGGTAATCTTTATGAAATTAGGCCTTATTAAGGAAAGGGACTTTTTTTTACTTATATTAGGTAAACTGGTATCTCTGTTAGGTAGCAATATGCAACAATTTGCATTATCTTTATATGTCCTAGGAATTACTGGATCTGCTACCATTTTGCTTCTATTATATCTATATCTATTTTACCTAGATTATTATTTTCGCCAATAGCTGGAGTTTTTGGGGGGGATTGGTTCGATAGAAAGAAATCTATTGTAATTTTAGATTTAGTTAATTCTATTATTATTGGCATCTTTGCAGTTATTTTTATTGTTAGAGGCAATCTATCCATACCTATGATATATATATTGGTAATATTATTGGAGATTACTGAGATATTTTTTTGGTTCAGCTATGGCAGCTGTAATACCTAGTATTGTTAAAAAAAGAAGAACTATTAGAAGCTAATTCCTTTAATTCATTAGTTATGAATATAGGAAATATATTGGCGCCAGTTTTAGCAGCATTGATTTATGGGACCTTTGGTATGAAGTTAATATTAATTATAAATTCCATTAGTTTCTTTATATCAGCTGTTAGTGAGATGTTTATTAATATTCCTAAGAATAATAAAAGGCCAGAAAAAAATAAATCTAAAATCCTTTAAAGTAGATTTAATGGAAGGTATAAATATTATTAAAGAAAATAAATTGATATCTACTATGATAGGGTTAGGTACTATTATAAATTTTTCTGTTGCACCATTATTTTCAGTTGGTCTTATTTATATTATTAAGGAAGTATTAAAAGTAAATTGATTTTCAATTTGGTATGTTTCAAATGTCTTTATCCATTTCTATGTTATTAGCACCTATATTTAGTGGAAAAATAGTTAAAAAAATAAAAATAGGAAGATTGATTTTTAGTAGCTTTTTATTTGTTTCCATATTAATATTGATTATGTCAATTATACCTTCTAAATTTTTTTATGGATTTATCAAATAATAATACATTGGTCTATATTGGGTTGCTAATTATTTCTTTTATGGTAGGTATAATAGTGACTGTTGCCAATATAGCTTTAGGAGCTTTGTTTAATGAGGTAGTACCTATTGAAGCTATGGGAAGAGCATCTTCTGTTTTTAATCTGGCAGTTACTGTTTTTATACCAATAGGACAAATGATTTTTGGGTATCTATATGATACAATGATTCCAAGTATTGGTATTGGATTAAGTGGAATAATAATGTTAGTTGTAGTTAGGAAATATAGATCGGCTTTAATTGGATATGATGAAGGGGGGGAAGCAGAAATTTTAGTGGAAGGAGACATTATAGATGAATTTTAAATTTTATTTAAAAGAAAGTGAGATATATGATTTTATTGGATTTCCACAAATGATTTATTATACAAAGCTTAAAGAAAAACATAAGGACAGTAATTATTTAGGAATACTCTCTGATGAGTTTATTGCCCTAGGTAAAAAAATTGAAGGTTTGTTGCTTCCTTATGAAGAAGAGATAGAATTATTTTACACAGAGGAATTATTTTTTTTGCAGAATTAGCTGTTAATTTAGATAGTATATTTAAGTGTAAAGATAAAGAAGAATATTTAGATATGCTATCTAGTTTAGGAGAAGAAGATATTATTAAAAATATTATAAGGTCTATAATGATGGGATTTGAAAATGCTTCCTATTCAGAAGAAATAGAAGAAAGAATAGAAGATTTTATAATAGATAGGGAAAAGTCTTTAAAACTTATTAAGGATCTTCCAATAGATTCTGGAGAGAAGTGGAATTTATTTCTATTTATGGAGGAACCTACTAGATATATGAATAAATATATAGATTTGATGAAAAAAAACTATTGTATTTATTTGACGATATATATTAGAATATAAAGAGAGAGTAAGAGAATGTGGAGAAAATTTAGTAGAAATTTTAAATGAAAAAGGGGCTAAGGGATTAGAATATATGTCTAACTCTATGATAAATGCAAATCTTGTTGAAAACCATGAAGGAAGAATATTAATTTCTATGGTATCTCCATATTCTGTTAGGATAGTTTCTACCTCTAAAATACCATATATAGTATGGGGACTGGAAATGGAATCAGCTTTTAAAAAGATAAAGGAAATCAATGAAAACAAGTTAAATGAAAGAATCCAAGTATTTAAAAACTTAAGTGACAAAACTAGATATGAGGTTTTAAAGCTAATTGCGGCGAAGGAGTTTTCCACCAAAGGAATAGCAAAAGCATTAGGGGTATCTAGTGCTACAATATCATATCATATAAATAATTTAGTAACTGCTAGTATTATTAAAATAGATAAATCAGATAACAAATATGGATATTTAATAGACTATGAATTTTTGGAAGAAGTTTTAAAGGATTTTAAAGAAGATATAATGTTTCCAAAGGAAGTTTAAAACTTAATGATTTAATTATTTAGGAAGGGTGAAATAATGGAATTGTTAGGAAAATATAGTTCTGCTAAGGTATTTACGGATAATTTGGAAGAAGGAGCTAAGGAGCAGATTATTAGGCTTTTAGATCAAGAGTTTGTTAAGGATGCTAAAGTTAGGATTATGCCAGATGTACATGAGGGTATGGGATGCGTAATAGGATTTACTGCTGATATGGGGGGGACAAGGTGATTCCCAATATTGTAGGTGTAGATATAGGCTGTGGTATGTTGACTGTTGAATTAGGAAATATAGATATAGATTTACCTACATTGGATAAGATAATCTATAATAAGATACCTGCAGGTAGACATGTTCATAGTGGGCGTAAAGAAAAATATGATAAGTTACGAGATTTATATTGTTTTAGGGATTTAAAAAAATACTAAAAGAATAGAAAGAAGTATTGGAACTTTAGGTGGAGGTAATCATTTTATAGAAGTAGGCATTGATAGCAAGGATAATAAATATTTAGTAATTCATTCAGGAAGTAGAAATCTTGGAAAACAAGTAGCAGAAATCTATCAACGATTGGCAATAGATTTGTGTAGCCACAATAGAGACATAAATAATAAACCGAAATATCCTAGGGATTTGTGTTATTTAACAGGAGAATATAGGGACAGGTATTTACACGATATGAGGATATGTCAAGAATATGCTAGTTTAAATAGGAAAACCATAGCAAATATAATTTTAGAAAACTTATTGGGTAAAAACATAGATGATTTTATACATTTTGAAACAATTCATAACTATATAAATTTTAAAGATAATATAATAAGGAAGGGAGCCATTTCAGCATATGAAGGAGAGAAAATCCTAATACCTATTAATATGAGAGATGGGTCAATAATTGCCCTTGGAAAGGGTAATCCAGATTGGAATTATTCATCACCTCATGGTGCAGGAAGGCTTATGAGTAGGACAGAAGCTAAACAGGATTTAACTTTGGAAGCCTTTGAAAAAAAGCATGGAAGGGATTTATTCTACTTCAGTTCATAAGGGTACTTTAGATGAAAGCCCCCCCTTTGCATATAAATCTATGGATGAAATAATATCCAATATTCATGAGACTGCTGAAATTATTGATATTATTAAACCTATATATAATTTTAAAGCTTAAATAATTTAAAGTGGGAGTGATATAGCTTGTTAAAAATAGAAAATTTATCTAAAACCTATGGTAAGGGAACAGTAAAAGCAGTAGACAATATTAATTTGGAGATTAAGTCTGGAGAAATCTTTGGGTTTTTAGGTCCTAATGGAGCAGGAAAGACAACTACTATAAAGATGATAGTAGGGTTACTAAAGCCTGATAGTGGGAAAATCAGTATTGATGGAGTAGATATGTGGGAAAGACCATTAGAGGCAAAATCTTTAATAAGCTATGTTCCAGATAACCCAGAAATATATGACAAATTAAATGGTATAGAGTATTTAAATTTTATAGCTGATATGTACAGTATATCAAAGGAAGAAAGACTGGCTAAAATAGAATACTATACAAAACTTTTTAATATTGAACATGCTTTAGGTGATATTATAGGCAGTTATTCCCATGGGATGAAACAAAAGTTAGTTTTAACATCAGCATTAATTAATAATCCCAGCTTATTTATTTTAGATGAGCCTATGGTTGGTTTGGATCCTAAATCTTCCTTTAATTTAAAGGAAATTATGAGAAATATGTGTGATGAAGGAAAGACGGTGTTTTTTTCTACCCATGTATTAGAAGTAGCTGAAAAGCTATGTGATAGAATTGCAATAATAAATAAAGGCAAGATTATCACAGTGGGAACTATGGAAGAACTACGATCTCATGCTCAAGAAAGAGAATCTTTAGAAAATATTTTCTTGGAGTTGACTGAATGATGAATAAGATGATTTCTTTAATTAAAGTAGATTTAAACAATACTTTTGGTATATCTTCTTTAGTTTATAATTTTAAAAACAAGAAAAATAGATGGCAATTAATATTATTTACAATTGCCATGTTATCCTTGATTCCCACTTATATTATTATGATAAATGGACTAAGAAAAATATATGAAGCTTATGTTCAAATAGGCCAACAGTCGTATTTTTTTGCAAACAGGTATATTTGCTACTCAAATGTTTGTCTTGTTATTTGGAATATTATATGTATTAAGTAAGTATTATTTTTCTAACGATTTAAATCAATTAGTTCCCTTGCCCATTAAGGCATCTCATATTTTAGGTTCGAAATTTATAACATTAATGATAAGTGAGTATTTGACATCACTACCTATAATTCTTCCCTTTATATTGATTTATGGTATTAGAGGAGGAGAAGGTTTAATATACTGGATTTATTCTTTTTTTCTTGATCCTTGGTTTGCCTATAATTCCTTTAGTTATTTCCTCTATATTAGTTATGGTGTTTATGAAATATACCAACATTGGAGGGAAAAAGATCTTCTAAGGATAGTTGGTTTTATCATGTTTTTGATACTTTTATTATCTTTTCAATTTAAAATGCAAAATATTGCACAAAGGTCTTTAACTGAAGGGGATGAATTTTTCTTTGAATTAGTAAGGGACTCTAATCTTTTAGTTAAGAGACTGGGGGATAATTTTTCCCCCCCCAAGTATGTGGGGGAACTTTGGCTCTAGTAAATTCAACTGGTTTCGAGGGTTTATCCTATTTACTTTTATTTTTTGTAGTATCTATTTTAGGGTATGCAATTATGATTTTATTATCTGAAAAACTTTTCTTTGGTGGCCTTATTGGGAATATCGAAGTTTCATCATCTAAGGGTAAAAAAAAGAGAAGATTAAGGAAATAGAAAAGGTTTCAAATATGACAAAACCGTATATTGCATTGGCTAAAAAGGAAATCAAAATGCTATTTAAGACTCCTGTTTATGTGATGAATTCTGTTGGTGGAGTAATTATAGTTCCAATAATAATTGTTATGACAATTTTAACGGGAGAAAGCTCAATAGAGCCATTGAAGGACTTTGTGGAAACCCATCCACATTATTTAACTTTAGCTGGCATTGGGATGATTACAATGTTAGGTATGTTTAACTCCATAGGTGTAACTACATTTTCACGAGAAGGTAAGAATTTTTGGATTCAAAGGACTTTGCCTATTAAGGCTGAAGATCAAATAATAGGAAGGGTGCTGTCATCTTTAGTTATTCAATTAATTGGGGGGGCGGTAGTATTAATAGGAAGCATATTGATTTTATAAAGGTAGGTTTAATCCATATACTTATAATAATATTAATAGGATTATTGGGAAGCATCCCCCATGACTCAATTAGGTATGGTAATAGATATACTAAGACCCTTATTAATCTGGGATAATCCACAAAAAGCAATGAAACAAAATCTTAATGTTCTTATAGGTATGGGTGTAGGTACTATTTACGGGGGGGGAGCAATATTTTTACTAACTATAAACTTACTTGATAAAATAGATATAGGATATGTATACTTTATATTGTTTTCAGTGTTTATAGTTTCTGCATATGTATTATATAATATATTAAAAAAATTGATTACTAAACAATTTATGGAGTTAGAATAGAAAAAAATGGACCATTTTGATTTGGTCCATTTTACTATATTAATTTTGAATAAAATTCAACAACTAATTGATCATTGATTTCTATGGGAACTTCTTCTCTGTGAGGCATTCTTATTAATTGAGCTGAAAAATTATCTTCATCTTTTTCAATATAAGCATAGCTATTTAATAAGCTATTTTGGAAGTTATCTTTGAATAATTCTATATTTCTAGATTTTCCCTTAGAGATATTTCATCTCCAACATCTACTAAATAAGATGGTATATTTATCTTTTTTCCATTTACTAAAATATGTCCATGGACTACCATTTGTCTTGCTTGCCTAATTGAAGATGCAAACCCCCCCATTCTATAGGTTAAATTATCTAATCTAGTTTCCAGTGTTTTAATCAATGCATGACCAGTTTGTTCTGGAGATTTTATCGCATCTTTAACATATTTTGTAAATTGCTTTTCCATAACTCCATAATATGCCCTTAGTCTTTGTTTTTCTAATAATTGCATACCGTATTCAGTTAATTTTTTTGTCTGCCCTTGAAGTTCCTCTTGTTGCCCTATCCATGGCCTTTGGGTGGCCACATACATTCAACCCTAGTCTCCTAGATTGCTTAAATCTAGGTCCCATCATCTTAGCCATAATTATCCCCCCCATTTCTTAAATTATTTGCCGCGATAATTTAAGCCTTATAATAATATAACATAATTATATACAGTTGTAAATGATAATAATTATCAGTGGCAATTTTCTTATCAAATCCTAAAATATGGTATAAAAAGTAATTTAGTGATTTTTATACAAATACTGGTATAATACTATTAGTGTTGTTTACAAAGGAGTTGATTTTGTGAAAGATATTGAACTAGCTAAAGAAATATTATTAAAGGAAGATTTTGCACTTGTAGCTGTAAAAAAATGGAGAAATAATTTTTAAATCAAATGAAAAGGGTATAAAGCCTATGTATGAATTAGCAACGGAAATGAAGGATATTGCTAAAGGAGCTTCTATAGCTGATAAAGTAATAGGTAGAGGGGCAGCTTTACTATGTAGCTATTTGGATATAAATGAGGCTTATGGGAGATTAATATCTAAAGCTGGTATGGAAATACTTGAAAAAAAATCAAATATCCTATGACTTTATGGAGTCTTGTGAATATATAAAGAATAGGGATGGTACAGACTATTGTCCCATTGAGAAATTATCCATGAGTACTGAAAAAGCTTCAGACTTTTTAGAAGAGTTAAGGATTTTCTTTTCAAGAAATAAAGACTAAAGGAGACATGATAATGAATAATATAATAGATAATAGATTAAATACTAGGAATATAGTTGTTTCTGGGTTATTGTTGGCATTAGGTATTATTATACCAGTATTTTTCATACTACGGGAATTCCAGGGAACATATTTTTACCTATGCATATTCCTGTTTTATTAGGAGGGTTTTTACTTCCACCATTTTTTTGCTTTTCTTTTAGGCATATTAACGCCTATAATTAATAGTTTAATTACTGGTATGCCAGTTATGTTTCCAATGGCAGTGATTATGGTATTTGAATTAGGAATATATGGGCTTGTAGCATCATTACTATATAGAAGGCTGGAATTTTCAATTATTATTTCATTAATAGTATCTATGATTGTTGGCAGAATAATGGCTGGAATTGTAGTGTTTTTCTTAATTATATTATTTACTGTGCAGATGGACCCTATTATATTTGTGAAGGCAGGTATTATGACAGGATTACCTGGCATAATTATACAGTTGATTTTAATTCCAACTTTAATGTACGGAATAAATAGATATACTACTATTAATTTAGATTAGGAGGAATTTTATGACATTTTTAATTAAGAATGTAGATTTGCTTTCTATGGATGGGAATAAGGAGATAATCTATAATACTAATGTATATATAAAAGAAGACAAGATAAAATACATAGGTGATATTCGAGAAGATATAGAGGTAAAGAGAATTATTGATGGCAAGAATAAGTTGCTATGCCAGGACTAATAAATGGCCATACCCATATAGGTATGTCATTACTGAGAAATTATGCAGATGATTTGCCATTACATAAATGGTTAACGGAAGCCATATGGCCTGTTGAGGCTAAGTTAAATGATGAAGATATATATTGGGGGGGTTCCCTTTTAAGTATGGTAGAAATGATTCAATCTGGTACTACAACATTTTGTGATATGTACTTTTTATGGATGAAGTTGCAAAGGGAGTTATGGAGTCAGGGATGAGAGGTGTTTTGACCCGTGGCTTAATTGAAGAACCAGATAATCCAAATAGGAAACTAGATGAAACAAGATCCTTATTTAAAGATTGGCATGGAAAAGGTAATGGAAGAATTAAAGTAATGGTAGCTCCACACGCACCTTATACTTGTAGTCCTGATTTTTTTATTAAAAGCTATGGATTTAGCTAAGGAGCTTAATACTGGAATTCATATTCATTTATCAGAAACCAAGAAGGAAGTAGAAGATAGTATTAAATCCTATGGAAAATCTCCAATTAAGCATGTATATGATTTAGGATTATTTGATTTTCATACTATTGCTGCCCATTGTGTTCATGTAGACGATGAGGATATAGATATTATGGCTGAAAAAAATGTATATCCAGTATATAATCCAGGGAGTAATCTAAAACTGGCTTCGGGATTTACTCCAGTGGATAAAATGCTTAAAAAAAAGAAATAGCCGTTGCCTTAGGAACTGATGGATCATCTAGTAATAATAATTTAAATATGTTTGAAGAAATTAATTTAGCTGCTATTGTTAATAAGGCGGTAAATATGGATGCTATATCTGTTCCAGCATATTCTGCTATTGAAATGGCAACATTAAATGGAGCTAAGGCTTTAAATTGGGAAGATGAAATAGGCAGTATTAAAGTAGGTAAAAAAAGCAGATATTATTTTACTTGATATGGATAAGCCCCATTTATATCCAAAACACAATTTGGTTTCAGCCCTTAGTTATTCTGTACAAGGCTCAGATGTAGATACAGTTATAATAGATGGTAAAGTCATCATGGAAAAAAAGAGAAATTAAAACTCTAGATGTAGAACAGATCAAATTTATGGCAGAAAAAACAAGCTAAGGATTTAATTAAAAGATAAAAACTACAATAGAAATAATCAAGCTTGATTATTTCTATTGTAGTTTTTGAGTTTATTTTTATTGTATATTCTTATATTGAATATACTAATGGTAAGTATTCAGTATCTGTTTTAATATAGGTTATAAGGGTATAATAAGAGTGATTATAAGTAGGATAGTTATGAATTAAAAGCCAAATATTAATATATAATTAGAGGGGGGGATTGTAAATGGGCAGCAGAATCAGGGAAATCTCTGATGGAATATTAGGGAGTGTGGGTGGGAAGGAGAATATTATTAGTTTTGATAACTGTATGACTCGAGTAAGGATAATATTAAAGGATCGTTCCAAGTTAGACAAGGCTAAACTTAAAAAAAATGGAAGATGTTATAGGTATTATTGAATCTGGTAGGCAGGTTCAAGTAGTTGTAGGACCTAGTGTTGCCACAAAGGTAGTAGAGCATATGAGAAAAGATACCAAGATAGGTGTACGTGATATACCAGAATTTAAGGCTAATAGGGAAGAAATTAGAGCTAAAGTCAAAGAAAAATATAACCAGCCTTTAAGTCGTGTCTTTAAAATGATTGCAGGCAGGTTTAAGCCACAGAAAAATAGATAGATTTTAGCCTTTTTAAGTTAAAAGGGATTAAAGTATAGGGAATTGTAGGATAACTTTAGTCCCTTTTTTTTATATTCACTTTCAATATCAATTTTTCCACCATGGGCTTCCACCATGGATTTTACTATAGATAGACCTAGCCCTGTTCCACCAGTAGCTTTATCTCTAGAATTATCTACTCGATAAAATCTATGAAATATAAAGGGAAGATCCTCTTTTTTTGATTCCGATTCCATTATCTTCCACAGTTATTATTAGATTATCTTCTACTTTTTTTTAACTCTACAAATACTTCACCATTATCCTCAAGATATCTAAGGGAGTTTGAAAGCAGATTGTTTATTATTTGTTTAAATTTATCCTTATCCATTAATACTTCTATATCCTTTTCAATGGAATATTTAATGGAATGATTTTTTTTGATTATATATAGGGGTAAA
>JMBX01000193.1_pt1 | contig 16666 bp, 19 predicted proteins | sample 616521 | NCBI WGS metagenome assembly JMBX01 (sample SAMN02727906, study PRJNA239997) | anaerobic digester metagenome | biome: anaerobic digester; isolation source: mesophilic anaerobic digester inoculated with municipal waste water sludge... | place: Germany: Bielefeld University, CeBiTec ...
TACATAATTGCTAATCCATAGTATGATGATAAATCCATTTCCAGATAACACTTACTGCAACTGTTGAAGTAAACTACTGGTAAAAAAATAAACAACCCTAAAAAAAGCTTTTAAACTTAGGAATAGAGTATATTAAATATGCAAAAATGAAACCAAATATAATACGACTCGGAACTACACCTAAAGCATATTTAAAACTGATCCACAAAGACCTTAAAAAAATACTCATCGGTTATCGCTTGCGCATAGTTTGACAATCCCACAAAAGGTTTTACAGGAACCAGCAAATTCCATTTTCTAAAACTAATAAATATAGCAAATATAGCTGGGAAAAGGTTAAAAACCAACTCCAGCGAGTGTCGGTGTAACAAACAGATAAGGTATAGTCTTTTTCTTAGAATATAGTTTAAACGCATAAATTAATAAGAAAATACTCCCAATTGCCAAAAAAATACCAACCAAATGAAGCCTTTTTGAAAAAAATATAGGATAAATTTTGCTCGATAAACTTGTTTCCATTGATTCCTAAGAAAAGGTAAGGAAAGCACGAAAAATAGTTGAATAAAAGATGTTAAGAGCAATAATTTTCTTTTTTTTGGTAAAGTTTAACAAAAAATTGATTGCTATTAGTATAATAAAAATATATAAAAGTGGTATACCAAAAAAATTAAAATCTTTTATAAACATGATTCCTTTATCTGCAATTAAAGGCAAAATAGACCTATAGTCGATATCAAAATACCTGGAATAAATAAGATATTCAAGTTCTTATTATAGGAATTCATCTAATTCCTCCCCCCCTCACGCAGTAAACATTAAATTGTTATCCATCACTTTAAAATAAAAACACCACCATGGTTCTAACTAGAAAAAGGAGCGAAAATAGCTCTGATATATTCTCCTAAATTACTTTAAAATAAACAATATAATTTTGGCCAATGTTTATCTATAAGAAAAATTTTTCGCCCCCCCTTAATCTATTACAGGTTTAATACAATAATTACATTTTATTGAATTGCTTCAATAACAACTTTGCCATCCGCATTTTCTGGAGGTTCTATTTTGAGCACCTTTGAAATTGTCGGAACAATATCCCAATTATAAACCTTCTTATTTATTGTGGTTCCCTTTTAAAACCTGCTCCACTCATCAACAAAAACACGTGCTGACTACTTTCATCTATTGTATCATGCCCTCCAGGAGCTTTATAATTTGTCTTACTATCTTTAAAATGATGCGGTGGTTTGGGCCATACTAACATATCTCCTGTTTTCGGATGAGATCCTCTTGCTTGAAGTTCATCGAAGGTTAAAACACCTCCTATGAATTCGCTATATAAACTAGATTTCAACTCATTTACAATAAAATCATACTCTTCTTGCGTAAAATCCCAGTTTAAATAGATTTGAGCTTGAAGACCAACACTAACAATAACGATTTTATTAGCTTCATTAGCTGCTTGATCTTTAGCCAAAAATACCACAGTATCATTATTAACCCGGTGTCCTAACGCTTCTAAACAATTTTCCAATATTTCTATTAAATCATTAAGACTAGATGTTCCTGAATAAGGTGTCATTCCGTGATCTGCCGCTATAACAAATGAGGTTTTTTTCGTAAATTCCTATCTCTTTTAAAGTATCTATTAATCTTGCTAATTCACTATCCATTTGAATTAAAACCTCAACGCACCTTTCAATTCTTTCTTCTTCTCTATCAGCGGGTATTGAATCATAATAACCATATGAAGGTTTTTCGTTATGACCAACTGTATCTAAATCATCTGAGTATATGAACATAATATCTGGTATACCTTCAAATACTACTTCAGTATCGCCTTGAGTTACAACAGGTTGTCCTTTCAAGATTTTGATTGACTCATCGACTCTTTTCTGAAAACTTCCAGACGGTTGAATATATAGATGAGAAGGATCTTCATAACTCGTTCCTCTATCTTGAACCATAAATTGCTGAACCGACGCTACTTTTAATCCTTGTTTTGATGCAGCTTCTGCTAATGTTTCTGCGGAATTATCTCTACGAGTTTGCTTTACAATTTGATCCTCTTTATCAAAATATCTATAAATATTTCCAGTTGTTCTGGGATAAGCCCCCCTGTTACTAATACAGCTTGCATTGGATTAGTAATTGAAGGTATGCCAGTACTTGCGTCTGTAAATAAAACGCCATTCTCGATAAGTTCGTTAAGTGCAGGTGTTCCTGGATATTGCCCGCTGTTTGCCCACTCATAATAATCATATCTAAGGCATCCCAAATAATATAAATAAAATAACCCTTCTCTTCAGATTCTATTTGACCTTTAGTCAGAGCTCCATAACAAATTACAATTACTAAAAAATAAACACAAATAATAAATGAATAAAAAGTATTTTATTTGAATAAGTTTTTTCAACACTCTACCTCCCGTCAGTGAATATAATCTATCACAATTCAACTATGCTTTATGATTTGCATTATTGATTAAAGTTACGTTTTAAAAAGACGGATTTTTAACTATATTCTAAAAGGGCCCCCATAAGGGGGGGGCATTTTAATTAGGAATTTAATTGAGAGTTATAAATATTATTCAAATTGTCCAAAAGTCTCTTCTAGATATTTATTTATCTCTTTTATTGCTTTTGAGGCAGCTTCCTCAATAGGAACACCTTTCTTTATTATCTCGTTGTATGCATCACGTAACATAGAAGATGGGTTGGCCCAACCTTTTGAAAATGTTGGTTCAGCATAATTTAAAGAATCAACTACAGCACCTAAAAGAGGATCATCTTTATATTTGGATCATTTGCAACAACTTTTAGAGAAGGTAATTCTCCAGTTTCTTCCAACCACTTTCTCTGTGCATCTTCTGAGGTTATATATAACAACCACTTTGCTGCTGCCTCTGGATCTTTACATCCTTCCATTATAGACAGCGACCAAGATGTAAGTGCTGTAATTCTTTTTCCAGTTACCGGATGTTTTGGAACAGGGGCTGTTCTGAAAACTAAGTCAGGATGACTTCCAACCATAAAAGATCCGACCATAGCTCCATGACCAAAACCATTCCTTCTTTTATCTGCCTAAACCTGTCCATCTAGAGCCAAATTCTGGTGTATATACTTTGTGCTCTTCTATAGCCTTTTTGTAAAATTCGTATGTTTCAATGATTGCAGGTTCTAATTTGACTTTAGTTTGCTTTTCGTCTTCCCCAAAATGTAGCTCCTGCGCATCTCATCATAGTCTCTAATTCTCTATCATAACCTTCAAAAGCCCAACCACTTTGAACCATTTTCCCTTCTTCCCATTTTGTTAATTTCTTTGCATATTCTATCAATTCATTCCAATCTTCAGGTGTCTGTTGGGGTCTAAACCTGCTTGTTCAAATAATACTGGATTATAGAATAAAACAATTGTTTGAACATCTGTAGGTAAACCATAAAGTTCACCATCGATAATAAGATTTCTTACGGTAGGTTCTATATAATCTTTTTGAAGTTTTTCAATTGACATAACTGTAGTTGGAAATGGTTGAATAACCTGATAATAGTAAAGTTCAAGCATTGCCTCGCCTGGAACTTGTGCGACGTCAGGTCCACTTCCAGCTGCTACTGCTGCAAGCAATTTTGTTTTATATTCACTTAAAGGGATTGACTGAATAACTATTTCAACATCTGGATTTTCCTCCATAAACTGCTTGGCCATCTTATCAACAAATTCTAATCTTGCAGGCGAATGATGCATCCAGTGAACAATAGTCGTTTTAGAAAATCCCACAACACATAAAGTAACTAAAAATAACACACTAAGAAACTTTTTCATTCTCAATAACCTCCTTCATCCATAAAAGTTTAGATTTACTTTCTTTAAATCCAGGAAAAAAAACTAAAAGTAGAATTTTTAAATTTAATTTTTTTGGACTGAAAATAATTGAAGAGTAGAAAATCATATTTTAAACTAAAATATTATAATCAACTTCACCTTTTTCAAAATCATACTATCTCTGTTTATACCTGTTGACATACGATTAGGCAATTTTAAGACTAATTAAGTTGAAAATTCTTAGAAATCAAAAGACTTTTAATAATTATTAATTTAAATTAATGGGGGGGATTTTTAGTACAAACGGCTTTAAATGGGTTTATTTACCATTATTTCCTTTTAAATAGTGGTAATACTATTTTTAATAAATTAAAAAAATATAATATAATTTTTTTAAGATAAAAATATATTAACTTAAAAACTATATTTTTGTACTATAATTAAAACATGTGAAATATAAATATGTTATATGCATGTTCGTATATTTCCATGTTAAAGTTTGGGGGAGTGAGTCAACGTGGCTAAAAGTAGAATTTCTGAAAAAAATCAGTGAAACCAACAAAAAAAAGAATTTTGTATTATCTCTTTAAAAATTATAACACCTTCACAACTAGAACGAACATATCTAAAGATTTAAATATTAGTTTTCCCGCAGTAAGTAATAATGTCGCTCAATTAATAGAAGAAGGTTTATTCTAGAGGAACTAGATACTTCAAGTAGTTTAGGAAGAAGATCAAAAAAAATATTTTTGAATCCTGATTCAAAAATAACGATAGTGGTTCATATTGAGTATCAAAATGCAAATATATTCTTTTTAGACAATCATCAAAATAATTTACGGCATAAAAAGATGACCTTTGAACGAAATATCAAATTTCATGATTTATGGAAACTATTAGAAAATGAAATTAAACAATATTAGGAGATTTATTATCAGAAAATCAATGTGAGGTCTTAGGTATTTGTGTAGCTATTCCCACCCCCCCAATTGATAAAAAAAATAAAAAAATTATCAAAAGTAGATTTTATGGATGGAAAGATGAACCCCATATATGAATATATTACATTAGAAGATAAAAAGATACCCGTTTTTTTTGGGAAAATGATGCTAATTTGTTAGCTAAAGGATTCTACGAAAGTAATTCTCGATACGATAATGTGCTTGCTATTTATTTAGCATGGGCATAGGAATGGGAATAATAATAAATGGAGACCTTTATACAGGAAAAGAGGGAAATGCTGGAGAAATAGGTCAATTAAAAGTAGAATATAAGGAGAGTATGAAGAATTAGAAAAAATAATTTCAGAAAGATCTCTTATTGAATTTGCTAAAAATAAATTAAACTTAACCTATGAAGATAGTGAACAAATTCTTGTAGAACTAGAACGAAATAATCAATTGTCTATCGTAAATAAAGAGTTCGAATATATTTCAAAGAAGATCGCAGATGTATTTGCACCAGTAATAATGGTATTAGACCCAGAAATCGTGATATTCAACGGAACTGTTACTCGAAGCTGTCCTTCACTCACTGAGAATATAGTAAACAAATTAGAAAAGTTAATCGAAAAAAATGGAATTTTGAAATCAACAGAGAAGAAAACTTATTAATCATAAAAGGTAGTTTTTGGGGAAGTTCTAGATAATGTATTAGGCTTCAATGAAATCAAAACATTAAAGGTACTTTAATATAATAAATACAGGAGATGAGGGTAAGATGTTGAAGGTTGGATTAATAGGTATAGGATTTATGGGGAAGAGGTCATTTAGAAAATTACATCAAGTTAGAAAGTGAAGGTTTCCCTTTAAAACTAGTAGCTATTTGTGACATAGATCCTGAAAAATTTGAAAATAAGTTCACTCCAGGTAATATAAAGATAGGAGAAAAGAAGTTTGATTTTTCAAAATATAGATTATACACAAGTATCGACAAAATGTTAGAAAATGAAAAACTTGATTATGTTGACATTGCACTACCAACTTATTTACATTCCCAAGCAACTGTTAAAGCATTAAATGCAGGAATAAACGTATTGTGTGAAAAACCTATGGCTCTCAATTTGGAACAATGCCAAGCAATGATAGATGCCGCTAAAAAGAACAACAAAAAAATTGATGATTGGACATTGTTTGCGTTTTTGGCCCGCTTATGAATATGCCAAAGAATTAATAGACTCTAAAAAGTACGGTGACGTAATTGAAGCATACTTTTCAGAGGTGGAAATACCCCCAAAATGGTCTTATCAAAACTGGTACCTACAAAAAGATAAAAGTGGTGGTGTACTATTAGATCAACATATACATGATATAGATGTAGTAAATCTGGTTTTTTGGCTTGCCTCATGCGGTTTCTACCATATCTACTAATATATTACCAACCACAGGGTATGATGTAGTGTCAACAAGATACTTTTTTTAACGATAAAAAAAATACTAACTGCAGAAGATGACTGGTTATTAAATGGAGAATTCCCTTTTGAAATGCGTTATAGAATAAACTTCGAAAAAGGAAATCTTATCTTCGAAAAAGGACAATTAAAAGTAACTCCAAATGAAGGCAAACCATTTATACCCGAGTTGTCAAATGAAAATGCATATTACAAAGAAATAAAGTATTTCGCCAACGCTGTACTAAATGATTTACCAATAGAAGTATGCCCTCCAAGTAGTTCTATGGAAACAATAAAAATTGCTTTGGCAGAGATGGAATCTGCAGATAATAAAGGAAAACAGTAAATTTAATATAAAAGTTGAAAAGAGGAGGATAAAATATGTACAATTTAGACATAGGGGGTAATTATTCCTTTAGAAGAATTACTTGAACATGGAACAAAAAAAACTTAGAGGAGTTAGGATTAAACGTTTGTCAAGTTAATGCCTGGCATGTGGAAAATCTAACAAAAGAAAATGCAGAAAAACTTTTAGAAATTACAAAGGGGAAAATTAAAATAAGCAGTCTGTGGGTTGGTTGGCCAGGACCACGGGTATGGGATTTCATTGAAGGACCTGCTACTCTAGGATTAGTTCCAAAAGAATTTAGGTATGTAAGAATGGAAGCATTAAAATTAGGTGCAAAATTTGCTAAAGAAATAGGTGTTAAAGATATAGTAACTCACGTTGGATTCATACCAGAAAATCCTTCAACCACAGAATATTTAGAAACGGTAACAACAATCAAGCATGTAGCATTAGAAGCACAAAAACTTGGAATATATTTTAATTTTGAGACAGGTCAGGAAACACCTATTACTTTATTGAGAACTATCGAAGATGTTGGTTTAGATAACCTTGGAATAAACCTCGATCCTGCTAATCTATTAATGTATGGAAAAGCTAATCCAGTTGACGCAGTAGATTTATACAAAGGCCTAATTAGAAGTGTACACGTAAAAGATGGAAGATATCCTACAAACGGTAGGGATCTTGGAGAAGAAACCCCTGTGGGAGAAGGTCTGGTTAATTTCCCAGTCCTTTTAGATAGGTTAATAAAATATGATTATAAAGGTCCTCTCATCATAGAAAGGGAAATATCTGGTCCTGAACAGAAAAAAAAGATATTCTAAAAGCCAAAAAAATGTTGGAGGATATACTAAAAAAATATTAATCTCCTAGGAGGAATTAAAAAGTATGAAACCGCAATATTAATAGGAGCGGGAGAAAGAGGTTTAAATACATATGGAGCTTATGCCCTTAAATACAAAGACAAACTAAAATTTGTAGCTGTAGCTGAACCTGACGATTACAGACGAAACTACTTTAAAGAGAACCATAATATAGAAGATAAATATTGTGTAAGAGATTGGAAAGACCTTTTAAAATTCCCAAAGATTGCTGATATTGCTATTATTGCAACATTAGAAAACTTGCATAAAGAACCTGCTTTAGCCTTTTTGGATCTAGGATACAACATATTAATAGAAAAACCTGTTGCTCCAACTATAGAAGATTCGGTTCAAATAATAAAAAAAAGCAATAGAAAAAGACAAATACATTATGCCTGCATACGTATTAAGATTCTCTGATTTTTATAAAAAAATCAGAGAGATTATAGATTTGCATTTACTAGGAGAGATAGTATCTGTTATCCAAGAAGAGCACATTGGATATTGGCACATGGCTCACAGTTACGTTCGAGGAAGATGGAGAAAGTCAAAAGATGTGGGTCCTATCATTCTTACTAAAAGTTGTCACGACCTTGATATTCTTCAATGGATACTGGGGAAAAAAATGTTTGCAAATTTATTCAACTGGAAGCCTAAAGCATTTTAGAAAAGAAAATTGCCCTAATCAAGCTTCAGATAATTGTTTAGATTGTAAATTAAAGAATTCTTGTCCATATTCTGCAACAAAAATATATCTAAATATGGAAAATAATGGTTGGCCCGTAAACACCATTACCAATGATCTAAGTTATGAAGGTCGAATTAATGCATTAAGAACTACTAATTTTGGTAAATGCGTTTATAAACTTGATAATGATGTGCTTGATAATCAAAAAGTATTAATGAAATTCGATGATAGTATAGATGTCATATTTACACTCGATGCCTTCACACATGATAAAACAAGAATCATCAAAATAACTGGTTCAAAAGGCGAGCTATTTGGAAATTTTGCAAAAAAATTATATTGAAATAAATACTTTCAGTAACGACAAAAAAAGAAGTTATTGAGCTCAATCCTAAGTATAAAAGTAGCCATCAAGGCTCAGATTTTAATTTATTGGATGAATTCTTGGAAACTCTTGACTCTAAAAAAACCTGTTGATTATTATAATTTTATTGAAAGCCACTTTATGGCATTTGCATCAGAGTATTCCAGAATCAATAATACTATTGTAGATTATCAAAGATATAAAGAAGAGAAAATCAGATAACCTAAAAAGCCCGCTTTTAATATAGCGGGCTTTTATCTTTTATATTATATTCTTGCTACCCCCCCACTTTTTACTGCTGCTTCTTTGACAGCTGTTGCAACTTTCTTTGATACTTTATCATTAAAATCATTTGGAATTATATTTCTTCATTTAATTCTGTATCGTTAATTACCCAGCAATTGCATATGCTGCAGCTATCTTCATTTCATCATTAATATCACTTGCTCGGGCATCTAATGCACCTCTAAATATTCCCGGAAACGCAAGAACATTATTAATCTGATTTTGATAATCCGATCGTCCTGTTGCCACTATTCTTGCCCCCCGCTTCTTTGGCATCATCAGGAAAATTTCTGGAATGGGGGGGTTGCTAACGCAAAACAATAGCATCTTTTTTTCATATTTTAACCATTTCCTTTTAACCACATCTCCTACAGAAACACCTATAAACACATCTGCTCCAATCATCGCATCATACAAAGAACCTTTTACACCATTTTTATTTGTTAGCATTGCTAATTCTTCTTTTAACCAATTGTTTGTAGGTAATCCTTTATAAATAATCCCTTTAGAATCACATATTAATATATCTTTTACTCCAAGGCTTAGGAGCATTTTTACAATTGCACTTCCTGCAGCTCCAGCACCATTTATAACAACCTTAATTTCACTAAAGCTCTTTCCTACAATTTTTAAAGCATTTATCAGGCCAGCACTTACTACAACAGCAGTTCCATGCTGATCATCATGAAAATAGGTATATCTAACTCCTTCTTAACCTATTTTCAATTTCTACACATCTAGGGCGGAAATATCCTCTAAATTTATCCCTCCGAATGTTGGAGCAATTCTTTCTACTGTTTCTACTATTTCGTCTACATCTTTCGTATCCAAACAAATTGGTACAGCATCTACTCCACCAAATTCTTTAAAAAGAATGCATTTCCCCCTCCATCACAGGCATTGCTGCTTCTGGACCTATATCTCCTAAACCTAAAACCGCTGTTCCATCGGTAACAACAGCTACTAAATTTCCTTTTGATGTATATTTATATACATCATCAACATTTTTATGAATCATTCGGCATGGTTCTGCTACTCCAGGAGTATAAGCAATACTTAAATCATGTTGATTCTTTATAGCAACTTTACTAGTAATAGATATTTTTCCCTTTTTCTTTTCGTGCATTCTAAGAGATTCTTCATATATGTCCAAATTAGATTACCTCCTTCAATCAGAAATACTTTGATTCTTTCTTTTATTGATCAATAATTCTTTTGCAACAATTCCACCTTTAGTCATTTCATAAGGATTTAAAATCTTATCCAATTCATCTTTTAATAAGTATCCTTCTTCTAAAATGATCTCTCGAATATTTTTCCCACTCTTTAAAGCCTTTTGTGCGATAATGGAACAAACTTCATAGCCAAGGTGTGGGGGGGTTAAAACGGTTATTAAGCTTAAACTATTTTCTACTAAATTTTTACAACGTAGCTCGTTTGCAGTGATACCCTTTATAGCATTATTTGTGAAAGTGTTAACAGCATTTTTCAAAATTTTAATTGATTCAAACAAATTATAAGCCACAATCGGAAGCATAGCATTTAACTCTAATTGCCCTGCTTCAATAGCCATAGTGATTGTTAAATCGTTACCTATAATCTGAAAAGATACTTGATTTACTACTTCTGGGATTACGGGATTAATTTTACCCGGCATAATTGAAGAACCTGGCTGAACCGCTGGTAAATTGATCTCACCAATGCCCGCACGAGGACCAGATGAAAGTAGTCTTAAATCATTTGCTATTTTGGATAGGTTAACTGCACAAGTTTTTAAATGTGAAGAAACTTCAAGTAGACTATCATTATTTTGTGTGGCGTCTATAAGATCTTTCGCTTGCAAAAGTTTAAATCCTGATATCTCATTTATTTTGTTAACTATACCTTTTGTATATAATTCATCAGCATTTAAACAAGTTCCGATAGCCGTACCACCCATATTAACAACCCTAACACTATCTATAGAAGATTGAATTCTACCTATATCCCTATCTATAACAAGAGCGTATGCTTTGAATTCTTGACCTAAGCGAATAGGTACTGCATCTTGAAGTTGGGTTCTTCCAACTTTTACCACATCATCAAATTCTAAAGATTTTTCTTTTAAGCTATCTCTTAATTCATTCAACTCTTCTATAAGTTCAGCTAACAGATTAATTGTTGTCATTTTTATTGCAGTTGGAACAACATCATTTGTTGATTGACTCATGTTTACATGATTATTAGGATGAACAATTGTGTAATCTCCTTTCTTGCCCCCCCAATAATTCAATCGCCCTATTAGCAATTACTTCATTAACATTCATATTTATAGAAGTACCTGCGCCACCTTGAATTGCATCTACTATAAAATCATCTTGAAATTTGCCTTCTATTATTTCATTTGCTGCTTTTACAATAACTTCCGCTATCGATTTTCTAACAAACCAACTTCATAATTCATCAAAGCTGCGGCTTTTTTTTAATATATCCTAGATTTTTTTTGAGTAAAGGGTGTACTCTTTGACCACTAATAGGAAAATTTTCTTTTGCTCTTAATGTTTGAATTCCATAATACCTATCGTTATCGATTTCCTTTCACCTAAAGAATCTCTTTCAACTCTTGACAATTATTTTACCCCTTTCATAATTATTTTTTTTCACTAATATATAGCTGCTAGTAGATTTAAAGAATGCGCTTAAACATTATAAACCAATCAAATTTAGAATCTTGTCTAAATTAGGTTCAACGGCTTCTGGGGTTTGAATGGTGCTTAGAGCTGTATCAGGATCTTTTAACCCATGACCTGTTAAAACAGCGACTACCTTACTACCTTTCCCAATTTTATTCAATTTCACATACTTTTTAATACCAGCGACTGAAGCAGCAGATGCAGGTTCTGCAAAAACTCCCTCTAAAGCTAATTCTTTATAAGCATCTAAAATCTCTTCATCTGTAACAAAATCAATACTTCCTTTAGATTCTGTTGCTGCATCAACCGCTTTTTCCCAATTCACAGGATTACCTATCCGTATAGCTGTAGCTATTGTTTCTGGACTGTTAATAACTTGTTTTAACAATAGCCGCAGATCCTTCTGCTTCAAACCCTAGCATTTTTGGTAACTTGTTTGTTCTTTGGGCTTGATAATACTCTTTAAAACCTTTCCAATAAGCCGTTATATTACCAGCATTTCCTACAGGTATAGCAAGTATGTCAGGGGGGGAAACTCCACCTAGTTGATCACATACTTCAAACGCCGCACTTTTCTGTCCTTCTATTCTATATGGATTCAATGAGTTAACTAAAGTTATTGGGTAATTAGCAGCTATTTTTCTTGTTATATCTAAAGCATTATCAAAATTGCCTTTTATAGGAATTACTATTGAGCCATGCATCAAAGCTTGGGTGAGTTTACCTAAAGCTATCTTACCTTCAGGAATTATTACTACCGTTTTTAATCCGGCTTTACTCCCATAGGCAGCTGCAGATGCCGAAGTATTACCTGTGGAGGCACAAATTATGGCTTTATCTCCATTTTCAACAGCTTTTGTCACTGCTAAAGTCATGCCTCTGTCTTTAAAAGATCCTGTTGGATTTACTCCTTCATATTTTAAATATAACTCTATATCCAATTTGTTACTCAATTTTTCTGCAAATATAAGAGGAGTGTTCCCTTCTTGCAAAGTAATTATTTTTGTATTTTCTCTTACAGGCATAAATTCTTTATATTCATTTATAATACCTTCCCATAACTTTCGATTAACCATCATAATTCCTCCACCCTAATTATATTTTTATCTCTATCACATCATCAATATTTTTTTAACTCATCAGCTGCCTGATTCATATATTTTTCTTTAACAGGGTGTGTCCTGAGAAATATGGGAACTACCGGGGGGGTTAATCTGTGTTTCTGAATAACTGAGGCAATACTTACATTATTATCTCCAAGAACCTTAGCTATCTTTGCAAAAACACCGGGCTTATCATTAACCATCAATCTTATATAAAAAGGATTTCTACTTCTTCTATACTTATCAACCTATGGTCTTGTAGATTATTAATTAACCCATTACTTATATTGTACTTAATATTCTTAGCAACTTCTATAATATCTGCTACTACTGCGCTAGCTGTAGGCATCTCTCCGGCTCCTTGACCATACATCATAATTTCTCCTACATTATCTCCATGAATTTGAACAACATTATATACTCCATTAATTCTGGATATTGGATTATTTTTAGGGACAAACGTTGGATGAACCCTTATATCCAAACTCTCATCTTCTAACCTTTTACCAATAGCCAACAACTTAATTACATAACCTAATTCATCTGCAATTTCTATATCTTCAAGTTCGATTCTCTCTACACCTTCTACATATAAAGAATCAACATCTACAAAAGTTTCATACGATAGAGAAGATAAAATAGATATCTTATATGCAGAGTCCAATCCACTAACATCAAAGTAAGGATCACTTTCTGCATATCCTAAATCTTGAGCTTCTTTTAGAGCCTCTTTAAAATCCATCTTTTTCTCGGTCATTTGAGTTAAAATATAATTTGTTGTTCCGTTTAATATTCCATATATTTTTCTATCTTATTTGCTACCAATGATTCATTTAAAGTTTTTATTATAGGGATGCCTCCTCCAACGCTTCCTTCATAATAAATTTTTACTCCATTTTCTTCAGCTAAACGGAATATCTCTTCTCCATGCTTAGCCATTATCAACTTGTTAGCAGTAACTATATGTTTTTTTTATTTTTTTTATAGCAGCTTTAATATAACTAAAAGAAGGTTCTTCTCCACCTATAAGTTCAACTACAACATGAATACTAGAATCATTCACTATATCTTCAAATTTATCCGTTAAAAGAAATTTATCAACACAATATTTTCTTTTTTTGTTTATTATCAGTAACTAAGATTTTTTTTGATTACTATATCTTCCCCCCCTAATTTTCGTTTAATGTAATCTTTTTTTTACTTTTCAAAATCTGATAAACTCCTCCACCTACAGTGCCAAATCCCAAAAGTCCTACTCCTATCATACTGTTACCCTCCTTAAAAATTCTCCCCCCCGTTAGAAGTTTATAATGCTATATTATCAATAATATTTCTGACTAATCTTACCTTATTACAATCTGTAACTTGATAAATGTTTTCAGGCATTTCCTCATATTTATTGAATCTAACTTTATTTTGATGAACCGTTGAGTTATCATATTCTTCTTTAAACGCAGATAAATGAACCTGTTTGGTACCTGTTTCTTTCTATTATTTTTTTTAACATTGTAATCCCTAATCCCACCCCCCCGAGTAATATTTCTATTCTACCACCAGAATGATCAATAATGTCTCTACAATTATTAATACCTTTTTCAACTGTAGATTCTTGTCCACTAGTTAATATTCTATTTATACCTATTTCAATAAGAATATCTATGCTTTTAATTGGATTTGGAACCACATCAAATGCTCGATGAAAAACTGTTTCTTTATCGCCGGCTATTTCTTTTAATATTTTATTCCTTTTTATATCAATAGTCCCATCTGCATTTAATATCCCAAAAGCCAAACCATCTGCTCCCGCACTAATAGCAGCTTGGGCATCCTTTTTCATTACTTCAAATTCGATATCTGTGTAACAAAATCCTCCACTACGAGGCCTTATCATAACGATTATTGGAATATTCGTTATTCTTTTTGCTTCTTCTACTTCGCCTATACTTGGAGTCAATCCTCCATATACCATTCCTGAATTTAATTCAACTCTATCTGCTCCACCTTTCTCTGCTTCGACTACATCCCTAGCTGAGGCACAACAAATTTCTAATATTATACTTGACATAAATTCCTCCTCATACTTCATTTTTTTTCTAATTATGTACCTTTAGAAGGCTAAATTTTTAAATATTTTGATTTCTAAATTACCAACGATTATTTTAATTAGCTATCTATGTTGATAACTTTATCAACATAGTTCTAGTCGATTCCTTATATATTCCTAAACATTATTAATAACGCCTTTAGCGAATAAGCAATCAAATAATAATTTTTTTCAACTTCTTTATAAACAAAATTATGAACTTTTTTTTACGTTGATAATTAAAGTTTAAACTTTAAAGTTTATAACTTAGTTCAATACATAGTTGAAAATTTTACTTATAAACAAAAATTATGATTTTTTTTCATTTATTCATTTATCAACTTAGATGTTCATAAAGTATTTGAAAATTTTTAAGACTTTTCAACTTAACTAAACCCTTATAAATAAACATTTATACAACTTCTAAACTATCAACATTATCCTATCACTACCACTACTATTTAAATAATAGTATATAATAAAAAAAATATCAACACAAAAATCAAAAGAAATTTATTACTTCTTCTAAACTTGGCATAGCATCTGCTGCACCTGGTTTAGAAGCGACTATAGCTGCACACTTATTAGCAAAATCCGCATAATCTCTTAAAGCAGATAATGAAATATTTTTTTAATTCATTATAAGAATAATCTTTTAATTTATACAAAATAGAAGCCATAAAAGAATCTCCACAACCAACTGTATCTACAACATTAACCTTATAAGCAGGAACAAACTCAAATTTATTGTCTTTAAATACCATTGAACCCTCACTTCCTAAAGTTAAGAAAATTCCACAACCATCTTTCACATTTAAACTAGAAACAGCTTTCTCAACATTCTTTTCTTTTGTAATATAATAAAGATCATCGTCACTCAATTTTAAGATATCAACTTTCTTGATTATTTGATTAATAAGTCTCAAATATATTTCTTCGTTTTTTTATCATAGATTTTCTGATATTTGGATCAAAAGAAGTAATTTTCTTCTTAGAAACAAATTCTTCAAACAAACTTTTTAAAGTCAGAGATGTTGGTTTTTCCAACAAAGCTATAGAACCAAAGTGAAAAATTGAAAATTTATCGAGTTGTAAATTATTCAAATCCTCCATTTTTAGATTAACATCCGCAGCATGATCCCGATAAAACTCATATTCAGCTTTCCCGTACTTATCAACAGCAGCAAATGCTAGAGTGGTTTTACACCCATTCTGAGAAATAATACAATCAGTATTTATATGATTTTCTTTAATGTATTTTAAAAGTGATTTTCCAAATTCATCAGAACCTATTTTACTCAAAAAAAAGAAACGTCCGCTCCTAATTTTGCTAAACCTACAGCAACGTTAAAAGGAGAACCACCTGGCCTTTTCTCAAATATTTGGGTCTCCCCCCCAATCCCTTATTTGGAGATTGAGATATAAAATCATAAAGGATTTCACCTGCACAGAGAATAGCCATATTTTTTTCCTCCTAAGATGTGATTTCAGATCCACTTTAGAAATTCTAAAATCAGTATTATATATATGTTTCATTTAACTTTTAGGCACTTGTAACTGGTAAAGAGGGGGGCTGCACCCTGTTACCCTTTTAAATTCAAAAACACGAATCAACTATTTCAACATTTTAGTACTTATAGCCAAGAAAGAAGGAAGGTATCGTTTTAGGCCCAATATTAATTCAAAATTACATTTTTTTAAAAATCTTTAAATTCTAAAGTCACTCTTTGAACTACTGTAACCATTACAAACACAAAATCAAAACAAAATTTTATTTATTTCTTCAAATAAATCTTTAGTCATTTCCCAATCACTAGCTTTGATATTTTCAATCAAATGTTTTCATTTTTGGTTCCTGCTATAACAGTACTTACTTCTTCATGAAATAATAGCCAATTTATAGCAATTTGCGAGAGTGGTTTTCCAAGTCTATTAGAAATTTCTTTTATTTTTCAACCTTATTAAGTATTTTCTAAGAATTCAATTTTAATCCCAAAATTATTCCAATCTCCTGACTTGGATATTTTGAACGTTTCAAAATCTTCGGT
>JMBX01000194.1_pt1 | contig 16612 bp, 20 predicted proteins | sample 616521 | NCBI WGS metagenome assembly JMBX01 (sample SAMN02727906, study PRJNA239997) | anaerobic digester metagenome | biome: anaerobic digester; isolation source: mesophilic anaerobic digester inoculated with municipal waste water sludge... | place: Germany: Bielefeld University, CeBiTec ...
GGTTACCCTCGCATCGGCAACCGGACGCGAACTGAAAAAAGCCTAGCGAAAGTTTCTGGGCAGGAAAAATCACGGAAGATGAACTTTTCAGTACGGGAAGGTCCATCAGGCAACAAAACCGCATTCTCCAAAAGAGGCCGGAATAGACCTTATCCCTTCGAACGATTTCTCTTTTTATGATCAGGTGTTAGATACCACCCTAGCGGTAGGAGCCATTCCGACACGTTATGACTGCCTCCGGATGATAAGCTGGCGCTCTACTTCGCCATGGCTCGCGGATATCAACAGGGAGAAAAAGATATCACCGCAATGGAAATGACCAAATGGTTCGACACAAATTATCACTATATCGTTCCTGAATTTACCAAAACACAAGCATTTTCTCTTATTTATAACAAAGCACTTGAGGAGTATAAGGAAGGGAGAGAGCAAGGGATCGAAACCAAACCGGTACTGCCCGGACCGGTCTCTTACCTGTTATCTGGAAAAGAAAAAGAAGAGGGCTTCCACCGTCTGGAACTGCTAGACCGGTTAATTCCGGTATATATCGAATTACTAAAGGAACTGAAGAACGAAGGAACCGAATGGATTCAACTTGACGAACCTTACCTGGTAACCGATATCGACGAATGGACAAAAAAGGCATACATAAAAGCTTACAAGACCATAAAAGAGGCATGTCCACAGTTAAAACTGATGATTGCTACATATTTTGATGGGTTGAGGGATAACACGAGGCTTGCTGTTGGCTTGCCTGCCGACGCCTTACATATTGATCTGGTTCGTTCGCCATCTCAATTGGACGATGTATTGGAACAATTTCCGACACACAAGATATTATCTTTGGGTGTCGTTGACGGACGTAATATCTGGAAAAACGACTTTGAACAATCTTTGAGAATGATCGTCAAAGCAATAGGCAAACTTGGTCCCGACCGGGTGATGATTGCAGGCTCCTCTTCATTCCTTCATGTGCCATACGATCTGGAACAGGAAACGGATGAAAACATACTTACTCCTGAAATAAAACAATGGATGGCTTTTGCAAAACAAAAAACGGAAGAATTAACCATACTACAGAAACTGGCGAAAGGAGATCTGTCCGTTCAGAACAAACTAAAAGAAAACAAGCGGGCAATGGAGAGTAAACGAACATCTTCCCTAATCCACAACAAAAATGTAGAGAATCGTTGCAAAGCCATATCGGAGGATGATGCTAAACGGAAAAGCCCGTTTCCAGTAAGAAAAAAAATCCAGCATAAGGAACTAAACCTCCCCCTCTATCCAACAACAACGATAGGCTCTTTCCTCAGACCAAAGAAGTACGCGCCTGGCGAGCAAAATTTAGAAAAGGAGAATTATCGGCAGCGGAATACGACCAACGACTGAAGTCCGAAACCCGAAAGGCCGTCGAATGGCAGGAGAAAATAGGACTGGACATTCTGGTACATGGGGAATTCGAGCGAAACGATATGGTGGAATATTTTGGGGGAACAACTCAACGGATTCACCTTTACACAGCACGGATGGGTGCAAAGTTACGGCTCACGATGCGTAAACCTCCCGTTATTTACGGAGATGTCTCCCGATCCCACCCCCCCATGACCCTCTATTGGACAAGCTACGCACAGTCGCTTACATCCAGGCCGGTGAAAGGAATGCTCACTGGACCGGTTACAATCTTGCAGTGGTCATTTGTAAGAAACGACCAGAAACGTTCCGAGACTTGTCTGCAGATAGCATTAGCTATCAGGGATGAAGTTGATGATTTGGAACAGGCCGGAATAGGAATTATACAGATCGACGAACCGGCAATAAGGGAAGGATTGCCGGTCTGGAAGAGCGACTGGAAAACCTATTTAAATTGGGCGGTGAGATCGTTTTGTATTGCTTCGGGTGGAGTTAAAGACCGAACGCAGATCCATACGCATATGTGTTATTCCGAATTCAATGATATTATCGAACACATGGCATTGATGGATGCCGATGTGATCACCATAGAATGCTCCCGTTCACAAATGGAACTGCTGGATGCTTTTGTCCGGTTCAGATATCCGAACGATATCGGTCCCGGGGTGTACGACATCCATTCACCTCGCGTACCGAGCGTGAACGAGATTGTTCATCTGTTGAAAAAAAGCTGCTAATGTCATTCCTCAGGAACAGTTATGGGTCAATCCCGACTGCGGATTGAAGACAAGGACCTGGAAAGAAACCGAAGAATCGTTGACCAGAATGGTGCAAGCCGCCCGGCAAATGCGGAAAGGACTCAGGTAATACCGATTTTGCATCAATAGTGGAATAAATATAAAAATGGCATGGCTTAGGCATCTGCCTTAAAAATCATTATTGAATTTAATTGACAAGCTTTATGGAGTGGTTCCATTCGCTTCTTTTCGAGGATGGTATTGCCCATACCGTCCTGCTATACGCGTTGACGATATCTGCGGGAGTGGCATTAGGATAGATCAGGATCTTCGGTATCTCCCTAGGTGTGACATTTGTACTGATCACCGCCGGAGCAGCGGCCGAAGCCGTCACGGCGTTTCTGGGAGAAACAACGGAGCTGGACTGGAAAGAATTGGACAAGGTGCTGATCTCACACCGGATCGTCGTCACGACGGTTCCGCTACTGCTCACAGAATGCGTGGCCAGAAAAATGCTCCACTTGGATTATTTTACCTTGACGGGATTGTTGTCGGGAAGCATGACCGATCCTCCGGCATTGGCTTACTCCAACTCCATAGCGGGAAACGATGCCCCCCCGGCAGTGGCTTATTCTACCGTTTACCCGCTGACCATGTTCCTCTGGGTGATCTCGGCGCAGATATTGATATTGATCTTGATGTTTCTGTAATCCGTTTTAAAAGTAACCCGTGCAGGCAATTATCTTTGGCTTATTTATCCTCCACTGAATTTTTATTATTCACCAAAACGAACAACTTTTAATCTTATTAATCAATGCAAATTTCCTGCTAAAATATATAATAAATTAATAATCAAATGTATAGGATTTCAAATCATAACTGTTGATAACTTTTTAGGAAAACATTATTGTTTTTTTTCAAAAAAAGTAAATCTACCTTTGTGACAACATCTGGTTTTATTTATAGTCGTCTTTTATAAATAAAATGAAAAGGGAATGCTGTGAAAATCAGCAACAGTTCCCGCTGCTGTAAGCTCCTTTTATGTGCTGAACAAACATCTTCATAGCCACTGTTCCGATAAGCAGGAACGGGAAGGCGTTCAGACACGGGAGTAAGTCAGAAGACCTGCCAGGTGCGTTATACACTTTTTGATCTCTTTCGGGTAAAAAGACAGTCGAAATATTGATATACACATAATATCCATATTGTTTTAGACTATTGGACATGAGGTTTTCAGACTAATAGACTGAAGGACTGCCCCCCACTCCCAACATTTTAAAATTCAATAATCAAAAAGTCTTACAATCTATTTATCTAACTATTTAACGGTCTAAAAAAAATGGGTAACAATGAAATTCAGATTGTGAAACGCGACGGGAAACGGGTGCTATTTTCCCTCAAAAAAAATTGAAAATGCCATTGCGAAAGCATTTTTGTCGGTAGGTTCGTTTGCTACAGAAGAGGACTTCACTACTCTTCTTGCCCACCTTCATATTTCTGACGGAATGACTGTGGAAGAGATCCAGAACCAGGTGGAGACAGCATTGATGCGGGAAAGATACTTTGCTGTTGCAAAATCATACATGCTCTACCGGCAGAAACATACCGAAACACGTGAGATCCAGAGCAAGATGAACTTCCTGATGAGCTATTGCAACGCTCAGAATGCTGCCACGGGAAGCAAGTTCGATTCCAATGCCAATGTAGAGAAGAAAAACATTGCCACACTCATCGGCGAGCTACCCAAAAAGAACTTCATTGACCTGAATAGGAAGATGATAACAGACAGGATGAAGGAGATGTACGGGAAGGACCTTGCCGACAAATACATCGGCATGCTGAAAGAACATTTCATTTATAAAAACGACGAAACCAGCCTGGCCAACTACTGCGCCAGCATTACCATGTATCCCTGGCTGCTGAATGGCACCCTGTCTGTCGGGGCAACTCCACCCCCCCACCCACCAACCTGAAATCGTTCTGCGGCGGATTCATCAATATGGTATTCATTGTATCGAGCATGCTTAGTGGTGCCTGCGCCACTCCTGAGTTTCTGATGTACCTTGATTATTTTATCCGGAAAGAGTATGGCGACAACTATTTTTTTACATACCACAGAGGTAGTAGATCTGTCAAGACGAAGGCGTACACTCGACAAGGTAATTACCGACTGTTTCGAACAGATAGTCTACTCCATCAACCAGCCCACAGGAGCACGCAATTTCCAGGCTGTCTTCTGGAACATTTCCTATTACGACAGGTACTACTTCGAAAGCCTGTTCGGCGAGTTCCGGTTCCCCCGATGGCTCACGCCCCCCCGTATGGGAATCGCTCAGTTGGTTGCAGAAACGCTTTATGAAATGGTTTAACAAGGAACGCACCAAAACCGTACTTACTTTTCCGGTGGAAACGATGGCATTGCTCTCGCGGGAAGAGGATGTGATTGATACAGAATATGCCGATTTTACCGCCGAAATGTATGCTGAAGGACACTCTTTCTTTACCTATATGAGCGACAATGCCGACTCGTTATCGAGCTGCTGCCGCCTGCGCAACGAGATTCAGGACAACGGGTTCAGCTACACCTTAGGTGCGGGTGGAGTATCCACCGGTTCCAAAAGCGTGCTCACCATCAACCTTAACCGCTGTGTTCAGTTTGCAAAACGTACGGGACAACCCTATGGTACTTTCCTTGAAGAGGTGGTGGATTTGACACACAAGGTGCAGATCGCCTATAATGAAAACCTGAAGATGTTCCAACAAAAAGGGATGCTGCCATTGTTCGACGCTGGATACATCAACCTCGGACGCCAATACCTTACAATCGGCGTAAATGGATTAGTGGAAGCAGCCGAATCGCTGGGGGGGATAGCCATCAATCACAATCCTCAATATAAGGCCTTCGTACAGGAGGTGCTCGGAATTATTGAGCAATACAACAAAAAAAATACCGATCTAAAGAACTGATGTTCAATTGTGAGATGATCCCTGCCGAAAATGTAGCGTAAAACATGCCAAATGGGACAGGGAGGACGGCTATTTCGTGCCGCGCGACTGCTACAATAGCTATTTTACCGGGTGGAAGATCCATCGCTAAATGTGATCGACAAGTTCCGACTGCACGGACGTGACTATATTGAACATTTGACGGGCGGATCGGCACTCCACCTGAACCTGGAGGAACACCTCTCAAAAGCACAATACCGACAGCTGTTGCGTGTAGCAGCCCACGAGGGCTGCAACTATTTCACCTTCAACATTCCAAACACTGTATGCAACGATTGTGGTGCCATCGACAAGCGTTACCTGAAGGAATGCCCCCAGTGTGGCTCCCGGAATGTGGATTACCTCACACGCATTATCGGTTATATGAAGAGAGTGAGCAACTTCTCGGCTGCTCGGCAGGCGGAAGCGGAAAGAAGACATTACGGAAAGCCGGACATAACAGAGAAGACTAAAGAGGAACCTATTATTTATTAAGGCTGTACATTAGTCTCAAGCATACCAAAGCTATGTTTGAGAATGAGATGCCATAAAGGTATTACAGAAAAGCTAATATTTCAACCATAAGATAATTTTTATGCTTAAATACACAGACTATGATATCGTTTTCAGGAAATTCCCGATGAGGTGACGTTAGCCGTCAACCTGTCGGGTTGTCCACACCGCTGCAAGGGGGGGTGTCACAGTCCCCACCTGCAGCAAGACATAGGTGAAGAACTGAACGAAGAGGCCATTTCGCGGCTGCTGCAGCTCTATGAGCATTCAATCACCTGCATCTGTTTTATGGGGGGGGCGATGCTCATGCCGAAGAAGTATGCCGGCTGGCATACTATATCCGGATGAATTGGGGGGGAGAATGGCTCAAAACGGCCTGGTATTCAGGAAACAGCAACCTGCATCCTATGGCTGCCGGTCGTTTTGATTATGTGAAAACAGGCCCCCTATCTGGAAGCGCTGGGAGGGTTAAGCAAAAAAAACGACCAATCAGAGGTTGTATCGAATCAGTAAAGAGGATATTATCGATATTACCTTCCGCATGCAGTCATAGCCCTACTCTGTGCAAACATAAACACAAACCTGTTATTTATAAATTATTTATATTTTCTACTTTTTGTTTTAATTTCAAATGACATTTCAGGTTTGTTGACGTGTTTATTTGTTTTCTTACATAAAAAAAAGAAATATTGGAAATTTTTCTATATCTTTGTCGCGAAACAACGGTTTCACTTATTTGTGATTATCACCGAATGAGTGATTAAAGGGAATCAGGTGCAAATCCTGAACAGGCCCGCTGCTGTGAACTCCATATATGTGCTGAACAAACATCTCTATGACCACTGTTCCGAAAGACCGGAATGGGAAGGCGTTCAGACACAGGAGTAAGTCAGAAGACCTGCCGGCGTTTCAAAAAAAAGTTAAACGGCTTTCGGGGGGGAAAAAGGCTTGCAAACGACACGACTTTCAGATCATACTTTTCTTCTGGTTTTTTTTGTTAAACGTGCTTTCGTTGATGCATTTATTTCGCCGGATAAAATTCGGTAAATGTACTCATTTATAAAAATAGCGCTTTTTGTTTTCTTGCTGCCTTATTGGTGATTCATAGCCCTATCTATGCTCAGTATAATACTGACAGCCTGCAACAACTGCCTGAAATTATTGTGACCGCTAAGTCCTCTCGCGAAATCATTCCTGCACAAAAGCTTTCGGGAGAGGAACTGAAAGGATTAAGCAGCCTGTCTGTTGCCGATGCCATCCGCTATTTTTCGGGTGTACAGATAAAAGACTATGGCGGCATCGGTGGATTAAAGACAGTAGATATACGTAGTATGGGTACAAACCATATGGGCGTATTTTACGATGGCATTCAGCTCGGGAATGCACAAAACGGACAGATAGATCTCGGAAAATTCTCACTTGATAATATTGAATCGATCACACTTTATAATGGACAGAAAAGTGAGATTTTTCAATCCGCCAAAGATTTCGGCTCATCAGGAAGCATCTATCTCCGTACACGCTACCCGCGCTTTAAAAAAGGAAAACAGTACAATCTGAGAGGAATTTTACGTACCGGATCGTTCGGGCTTTTGAACCCATCGTTATTATGGGAACAAAAAAATTGCATCGGCGCTCGCCGGCTATTTCAATGCGGAGTGGGTGCATGCAAACGGTAAATACGAGTACCGGTACAAGCGTGTTCACCCTGTCACAAAAGAAGCAGTTTACGATACCACAGCTATACGGCAAACGGTGATGTTGATGCATGGCGACTGGAAACAGGACTGCATGGTTTTGTTCCGGGAGGTAACTGGAACCTGAAAACTTATTTCTACACTTCTGAAAGAGGTATACCCGGTGCTATTGTCAATAACGTATGGAAACGCTCTCAAAGGCAATGGGACCGTAATTTCTTCACTCAGGGGACTTTCCAAAAATCGGTATCATCGAAATATGATATACTGATAAATGGAAAATACGCTAATGACCATATGCGTTACCTGAATCCCGATACCACTCTGATATATATCGACAACACCTTCACTCAGCAGGAGGCATATCTCTCTCTGGTAAACAAATATAAACCTCTGAAGAACTGGGATATTTCACTGGCTGCCGATTTACAATGGAACGGTCTACGCTCCGAGCTCGATGGTTTTGTGCAGCCTTCGCGTTGCACTTACCTGGTTGCTGCTGCTACTGCTGTTGATCTTGGAAAGGTGAAGATGCAGGGAAGCATTTTAGGCACATTTATCAGTGGCCATACAGAAACAGAAACCTCAGCACCGGACAACGGCCCAAACATACAGCGGTTTACCCCCCCTGCCTTGTTTGTCTCATACAAACCTTACTTTCTGCATGACTTGAATCTCAGGGCTTTCTATAAACATATATTCCGGATGCCTACATTCAACGATCTCTTTTATACAGATATCGGGGGACATTTTCCTCGAACCTGAAGATACCCGTCAATACAATATTGGCGTACAGTATACCAAAAGCTACACATACGGTATTATCCGGCATTGGGATATTCAGGCCGATGGCTATTTCAACCTGGTTACCAACAAGATTATCGCGGTACCTAAAGGAAATGGAATGTACCGCTGGATGATGATGAATGTGGGGGGGAATGTGGAGATAAAAGGGTTAGATATTGCTGTTTCAACGGTTTCAATGCTCAATAAAGAATGGCTCCTGAACATAAAGCTTAACTATACCTGGCAGCAGGCACAGGATCTTACACGCCGGACAAACAAGGAGCTGGAAAAGATTACTTATGGCGGACAAATTGCTTACATCCCGTGGCATAGCGGTTCTGTGGTTGCTACTCTTAGTCATCGCCTGTGGCATCTGAACTACAGTTTATCTATGTAGGCGAGCGTTACCGTTCCTCAGCAATATACGTGAGAATTATGAACAACCCTGGTACACGAGCGACTTATCGCTGGCCCGCTCATTCACCCGGAAACAATTCAACGGAAAACTCTCTTTAGAAGTGAATAATATGTTCAGTCAGGATTATGAGGTGGTTCTGAACTACCCAATGCCAAAAAGAAACTATAGAATTACACTGACAGTGGAAATATGAAGAAACAGATTATCATACTATCACTTTTGGTTTTTGCGATGCTTGTTGCTTCTTGCCGAAAAGATGTGGAGCTGCTGCTCTCTGAGGCTGTCGTTACCGATCCCGGGGCCTCAGGAGCCGGCCGGTTTGCCGGCTTTTACCTGTTGAATGAGGGAAATATGGGGGGAGTAACAAAGCAACGCTAGATTATTACGACTTTGTTTCCGGAAGCTACAATCGTAATATCTACGCCGTACAGAATCCATCCGTTCCAAAAGAGCTGGGTGATGTTGGTAATGACATTAAGCTTTATGGTAACCGCTTGTACGCTGTCATTAACGCATCCAATAAAATTGAGGTGATGGATGCACATACGGCAAAAAGAATCGGGCAGGCGGATATTCCCAACTGCAGGTACATTGCCTTCTACGAAAGGTATGCTTACGTTACATCTTATGCAGGCCCTATCGAGATAGATCCCGAATATAAACAAAGAGGCTATGTGGCTAGGGTTGATACAGCGACGCTGCAAGTTGAAGAAAGATGTGTTGTAGGATATCAGCCTGATGGAATTGCCATTTCTCACGGTAAGATTTATGTAGCAAATTCCGGCGGTTACAAGGGAGCAGGAAAAAGTGCAAACTATGAGAGAACCGTTTCTGTGATAGATATTGCGACATTTAAAGAAGAAAAACGTATTGATGTGAGCTGCAATCTTCACCTGATCAAAGCAGATAAAAGAGGTAACCTGTGGGTCACCTCACGTGGTGATCATCGGGGGGGCAATTCTTCCAGGTTGTTTTTTTTATCGACCGGCAAAAGCAGATAGTAAGCGATTCTGTTTTACTTTCTGTCAATAATTTTCAGATAGATGGTGATTCACTGTATCTTTTGGTATTGAAGAGAGAGCAGCATCAAATGTGAATAAGTTCAATTTCACCATCATTAATACAACTACCCGTGAAGTTATAAATACGCATTTCATTACAGACGGTACTGAGAGGCAATTTGAGACTCCCTACGGTATAATGGTACATCCCGAAACAAAAGATATCTACATAACTGATGCGGGAGATTATATTAATCCGGGATTTCTGTATTGTTTCAACCGGAAAGGGAAAAAGCGATGGAGCATACAAACGGGAGATATTCCCGCGCATTTTGCTTTACTCCCCAAGAGAAGATAAACAAAATCGAACTAATTGCTCCATCCTTATAGATATTAGGAATGGCAAAGGTTTATATGCAATAATAAAAAAAATCAAATTATTCTTATGACAAAACAAAGGCAGCTTTTTCAATTTTTCTTTCTCCTTTTCTTTATTCTTCTGCCAGTGGGTTGCAGCAGTGAAGGAGATGTGACTGATGAGGGAGAAGGCCCCGGAATAAAACACTCTCCCTATCTCACCCGCGTGTTTGAGTATATGCCTGCTCCGGGCCAGTTTGTGAACAAACTGCCGGAATATAAGGAAGGCGATACATTCGAAACAATGGCGAAAAAAGCCGAAGAAAAAAATCGCCGGTGACAGAGGTGGGCTGATATCGCTGGGCGGGTTTGGCGGTTATGTAGTAGTGGGGGGGTTTGATCATACCATTGAAAATGTGCCTGGTAAAGCCGATTTGCAGTAGCTGGGAAATGCTTACGCCGGCAATAGTGAACCGGGTATTGTGATGGTATCTGCCGACATCAACAAAAACGGGAAACCCGATGACCCATGGTACGAACTTGCCGGAAGCGAACATGACAATGAGAAAACCATACACAATTATGAAATCACTTACTACAGGCCCGATGAAAATAAAACTCCTGTCCCTCACCCATCGCTCTTTTACGTGACTGATGCAGCCTATATCAAATGGACCGCTAACGTAAATGGCGAGGGTTATGTTTATAAGACTACCTTTCACCAGCAAAGTTATTACCCGCAATGGATAGACAGTGATAAAATGCAGTTTATCGGGACAAGGCTTCCCGACAACAACACTGTTGATAACGATACTTACACCTTGCACTCTTACGACTGGGGGTTATGCCGACAATATGCCTAACAACAGCTCAGGAGCTCAGTTCGATATAGACTGGGCTGTAGATACAAACCGTAAGAAAGTACATCTTGACGGAATAGATTTTGTTAAAATATATACGGGTGTGAACCAATTTAATGGACGCATTGGAGAGTCTTCCACCGAAGTGAGTGGAGTAATTGATCTGCACCTGCTCCAACAACAGTAGATTTTAATATGCCAAACAATTGTAATGCCTGTTCAACTAAGTAATCATTACAGGAAATACAGTATATTTTTATATGTCAAATAATCAAATAACTGAACTTTCGCATGTGTTAATGCGATGGGTGTATAGCTAAACATACAATGTAGAACTATTAAGCTCTAAGAGCAACACATGCTAAAGTTGAACCAATTAATTGTATCAAAATGAAAAAAAACCTGTTTTATTTAATTTCTCTTTTCTCTCTTCTGATGGTTTCATGCGAGAATGATGATGTAACCGTTACAAAAGTTGTTGATCTGGAAAACAAGCTAACTGGAGTCGAAACCGAGTGGACCGGAGACAAGTCGGGAACCGAAATTCCCGGCGATTATGGTCCCATATGGAAAAACCAGTTCAGCGGTGCGGATAATCTTTTCGTTTTTGACAACTATTTTTCCGATTCTTCCTGGAGTGGATTCATGTACACTAATAAAAGTGATGTCACAACTGCAAGTTATGCTAACAATAGTGCCATCACCGGAAAAGCATATACAGGAAAAGTTTACCTTACGGCAAACAGTACAGATTATAATCCTGCTGTAATTTCTTTCAAAGGAGGCACTTCCTGCAGGGTTAAGGGAATGTATGTTACCAACAGTACCTACGCCTATTTCTCCATGAAAAATGGGGACCAATTTGCTAAAAAAATTCGGGGAAGGCGACTGGTTTAAACTCAAGATCAAGGGAAAAGATAAAGCGGGGGGGAATGACACGCAGGCAGTGGAGTTTTACCTTGCCGATTTCCGTAACGGCAAGTCAGAACTGCTTAATCAATGGAAATGGGTTGATCTCATGGGGCTTGGAGAAGTGAAAAGTGTTCATTTTGAACTCTCCTCCACCGATAACGGAGACTGGGGGGGAATGAATACTCCTTCTTATTTTTGTATTGATGATATTACAGCGGTTATAAGTGAATAAAAAAATGCAGTCGCTAGGCTGCATTCTCTCTACTTTTTTTATTATTTTTAGAAAAAGGTGCTCCAAGTGATTGGAGCGCCTTTTATTTATACTTCCAATCTGAGCTCGCGGTTCCGATCCTCTTCCTGGCGCCGGATCCGATTTTCTTCCTGGCGCCGGTTCCGATCCTCTTCCTGGTATCGGTTATGATCCTCGTTCTGCTCGCAGTTCCGATTCCTGTCAAAACCAAATACTATATTATTAATACCCGTGCTTTGTTGATTAACGCTTCGAAAACCAGGCTTAAACCAGATACTATATTTTTAATCCAGTTTAAGCACTGCAAGAAACGCTTTCTGCGGCACCTCCACGTTCCCTACTTGCTTCATGCGCTTTTCCCTTCTTTCTGCTTTTCCAGCAATTTTCGCTTCCTCGAGATATCACCACCATAACATTTGGCTGTCACATCTTTACGTACGGCTTTCACTGTCTCACGGGCAATAATCTTTGCCCCCCCGATAGCTGCCTGAATGGCAATATCAAACTGCTGCCGTGGAATCAGCTCCTTCAGTTTCTCACACATACGCCGTCCAAAGGACTGAGCATTGTCGGAGTGTGTAAGCGTTGAGAGCGCATCCACCGGTTCACCATTGAGAAGTATGTCAAGCTTAACCAGTTTCGATGGGCGATAGTCATGCATATGGTAATCAAAAGATGCATATCCTTTAGAAATACTCTTCAGTTTATCATAAAAGTCGATTACAATCTCACCCAATGGCAAATCGTAAATTATCTCCACCCGGTCGCCTGAAATATAGTCCTGTTTTACCAGAATACCTCTTTTCCCCCCAGACAGAGCGTCATAATAGGGCCAATATAAGTAGTATTGGTTATCACCGAGGCACGAATAAAAGGCTCCTCGATATGATCGATAAGTGTGGGGGGGTCAGGCAAGCCGCTTGGATTGTGTACTTCCTTCATCACCCCCTTTCTTGTCATAGACACGGTATGAAACGTTCGGTACCGTTGTAATCACATCCATGTTAAATTCCCGGTCGAGTCGTTCCTGTATAATTTCCATATGTAGCAATCCCAGGAAACCACATCTGAAACCGAATCCCAGGGCGACCGACGACTCTGGCTGGAAAGTGAGCGAAGCATCGTTCAGCTGCAGCTTTCGAGTGAAGAGCGCAGGTTCTCAAAATCTTCGGTATCAATAGGATAGACTCCCGCAAAAACCATCGGCTTCACCTCTTCAAACCCTTCTATAGCTTTTGCCGCAGGTCGTTTTACGTGAGTGATGGTATCACCCACCTTTACCTCTTTCGATGTTTTTATGCCTGAAATGATATAACCTACATTGCCACAGCGCACCTCTTCTTTAGGGACCATGCTGAGCCTTAGTATTCCCACCTCGTCGGCATCATACTCTTTTCCAGTATTAATAAATTTCACCGAATCGCCCTTCTTGATACTTCCATTTACAACCTTGTAATAGGCAATAATTCCTCGGAACGAATTAAATACCGAGTCGAAGATCAATGCCTGTAGCGGTGCCTCAGGATCTCCCTGTGGTGCCGGAACGCGCTCAATAATAGCTTTAAGGATATTATCAATGCCAACGCCGGTTTTACCGCTTGCGCGAATTATATCTTCACGTGGAATACCAAGAAGTTGAATTATCTGATCTTCCACCTCTTCAGGCATGGCGCTCTCCAGATCAATTTTATTTAAAACAGGAATAATCTCCAGATCGTGTTCTATGGCCATATATACATTCGAGATGGTCTGTGCCTGTATTCCCTGTGCAGCGTCAACCACCAGCAAAGCCCCCCCTTCACAGGCAGCAATGGAACGCGACACCTCGTACGAGAAATCCACATGTCCCGGAGTATCAATCAGGTTGAGCGAATAGGATTCCCCCCCTTCGTGTACGTAATCCATCTGTATGGCGTGGCTTTAATGGTAATACCCCCCCGTTCGCGCTCGAGGTCCATGCTGTCTAATACCTGCGCCTGCAGGTCTTTTCCTTCAACAGTTTTGGTATACTCAAGCAAACGGTCTGCCAACGTGCTTTTGCCGTGGTCGATGTGTGCAATAATGCAAAAATTACGTATATTCTTCATCTATTTTTTTTAGATCCATCACCAACAGGCACCCTCCTTATTCTGATTTCATGTCAGATAATGAAAGGTGCCACGATGGATATTTTATTTATTAATCAATCTTAAAATTCCGCGTTTTTCGGTGTACGCGGGAACGGGATCACATCGCGAATATTGGTCATTCCGGTTACGAATAGCATCAACCGTTCAAAACCAAGGCCGAAGCCGGAATGCGGGGGGGCTGTACCAAACTTGCGGGTTTCCAGATACCACCAGATTGGTTCAGTATTCATACCGGTCTCATTCACACGGCTCATAAGCTTATCGTAATCGGTCTCGCGTTCCGATCCTCCTATAATCTCTCCAATTTCGGGAAGAGCACATCCATGGCGCGAACTGTTTTTCCATCATCGTTCTGTTTCATGTAGAACGATTTTATCTCCCTCGGGTAGTCGGTCAGGATAACCGGCCGTTTGAAATGCTTCTCTACCAGATAACGCTCATGCTCGGACTGAAGATCAGCCCCCCAAAAAACCGGATATTGGAATTTTTGTCCTGACTCTTCCAGTATCTTTACTCCCTCAGTATATTTGAGCCTTACAAAATCATTTTCCAGAACAAATTTCAGCCGGCTTGTCAATTCTTTGTCATACATCTTTGTCAGAAACTCTATATCCTCCATACAGTTATCCAGAGCATACCGGATAAGGTATTTCAGAAAATCTTCTGCCAGATCCATATTATCATCGATATTGTAAAAGGCTACTTCCGGCTCAATCATCCAGAACTCAGCCAGGTGACGCGGTGTATTTGAGTTTTCGGCACGAAAGGTGGGGCCAAAGGTGTATATTGCACCCAATGCCATAGCACCCAGCTCACCCTCTAATTGTCCGGAAACGGTAAGGTTGGTCTGACGGCCAAAAAAATCCTGAGTGAAGTCCACTTTCCCCCCCTCTTCATCGCGTGGCGGATTATTTATATCCAGTGTAGAAACCTCGAACATTGAACCTGCACCTTCAGCATCTGATGCGGTAATGATGGGTGTGTGGAAATAATAGAAACCGTTGTCGTTGAAATATTTATGTATGGCGTACGACATATGGTGACGCATCCTGAAAATGGCACCGAAAGTATTCGTACGAGGGCGCAGATGAGCTATTTCACGCAGGAATTCCAAGGTGTGCCCTTTTTTTCTGCAGAGGATAGGCTACAGGATCTGCAGAACCATAAATTTCAATTTCCTCAACCTGAATTTCCACCGACTGCCCCCCTGTCCCCCCCGCGACTCCACTAACTTTCCGTTTATATTGAGGCATGCGCCGGTAGTTATAGGCTTAAGAAACTCTTCACCAAAATCGGCTATATTAATGACTAACTGTATGTTATTAATTGTCGAGCCGTCGTTAAGAGCAATAAATCCAACGTTTTTGTTTCCTCTGCGGGTACGCACCCACCCTTTTACGTTTACTTCTTCACCGAAGTTTTTAAGCCGTAAGGCTTCCGAAATCTTTGTTCGCTTTAGTTGTTTCATAATCAACACAATATCTCCATCCAAGAGACTGTTCTGTTTGCATATTTATAATTTATCCACATTTTTATGCGGATGCAGGATTATTATCATTCTTTCGGTGATCAGATTTTTCTGATTCCGTTTTTGTTTTTGCAAATCATTCTTTCCAGGCGCATTCAAAGGCAACTATTTTTACCCACTGCATTCCCGGGAAGGTGCAAAGAAACTGTTTTGTTAATCAAATGCCCCCCCATACGAAGCATGTTAACCTCTTGTTCTGTCAGGTAACGCCATTTACCGCGCGACAATTTTTTTCTTGGTCAGTCCGGCAAAATATACCCTATCGAGTTTCATCACCCTATAACCTAATTTTTCGAAAATGCGTCGCACGACACGGTTTTTCCCAGAGTGTATTTCAATTCCCACCTGTGATAAATCCTCTTCTGTCACGTAACTGATTGCATCGGCATGGATCTCTCCGTCTTCCAGCTCAATGCCATCCGCTATCATCTGCATATGCTCCATAGCTACGGGCTTATCGAGCCATACCTGATAGATCTTCCGTTTTCATACTTAGGATGTGTTAATTTAGATGCAAGGTCTCCATCGTTGGTCAGCAGTAACACACCTGTTGTAGCCCTGTCTAGCCGGCCCACCGGATAAATACGTTCTGAGCAGGCGCTTTTCACAAGCTCCATAACCGTCTTACGGTTTTCAGGATCATCGGTTGTAGTTACAAACCCTTTCGGTTTATTCAAAAGCACGTATACCTTGCTTTCAAGTTGTACCGGCTGATTGTGGAACACCACCTCATCGGCACGTGTAATCTTGGTACCCAGTTCCGTAACCACCTGACCGTTCACTTTCACTACTCCGGCCTGAATAAACTCATCTGCCTCTCTTCGTGAGCAAACTCCGGCATTGGCTAAATACTTGTTCAAACGGATAGGTGCGTTGGGGTCGGCATTCTCTTTATATTTAATCTGTTTGAACGGTTTTTTTCTTTTTGAGCTTTTTTGCTCCCGGTCTCACTGGTTGTTGCTGATATGCACCCTGGCCTTGATTTCCCCCTGTTGCGATTGGGGGGGTAGTTTCCCCCTACTCCTCTCT
>JMBX01000195.1_pt1 | contig 16574 bp, 30 predicted proteins | sample 616521 | NCBI WGS metagenome assembly JMBX01 (sample SAMN02727906, study PRJNA239997) | anaerobic digester metagenome | biome: anaerobic digester; isolation source: mesophilic anaerobic digester inoculated with municipal waste water sludge... | place: Germany: Bielefeld University, CeBiTec ...
TTCAATCCATCCCTATGCATTCCTACACTAAGGGTAATTCCTACACCTACCATATTAATCAATAGGAAGGTACCACCATGACTTAAGAAAGGTAGGGGTATACCTGTAATAGGCATTAATCCAATGGTCATTCCTATATTTTCCCATATATGAAATACTAACATAGCTGAAATACCTACAACCATCAATGAGCCAAATAAATCTTTGCTATTTTTAGCAATTTTTATAAATCTATTAATCAAAATAAAATATAAAATATAAGGAGCATTCCACCTATAAATCCTAATTCTTCAACTAATACTGCAAAGATAAAGTCTGTTTGTTTTTCTGGAATATAATTATATTGAGTTTGAACACCTTGAAACAAACCTCTACCAAAGATTTTACCAGAGCCAATGGCGATTTTACCCTGAATGGCTTGGTATCCTGTACCAGTAGCATTTCTTTCTGGTTCTAAAAAGTCAAATATTCTATCTTTTGATACTTGTCTAATTTAAACCATAATATAGGCAATGAACCAAGACCAGCTAAAAAGCATATCCAATATATCGCCATTTAATCCCTGCAACAAATAGCATTAAAGCTATAAAGAATATAAACACCATAGCCGTACCAGCATCTGGTTGTTTTAAAATAAGTAATACAGGTAAGCCAGCAAAGGCCAATATTTTAAGTAAAGTAAAGGGTTCATTTATAGTTTCTTTATTTTCATCTATAAATTTAGATAGGGAAATTATAAGTCCAATTTTTACAAATTCTGCAGGCTGAAACACCACAGGGCCAATTTTAAGCCAAGATCTAGAACCCCCCCAATCTTCATCACCAAAGCCCCCCCATATTAAGACAGCCACTAATAAAAGATTAGATAAAACATAAATAGGAATATATAATTTACCTAAAAATTGATAATCCATTAAGACCAATATAAAAATAGCAAGAATTCCTATAATAATAGCTATAGCTTGAGATTTTATATATTTAGATGATCCTAAACTTAATGTGGCAGATTTAATAATAATTAATCCATAAATACATAGTAATATAACAGTAAAAAAAAGTATAAAATCAAACTTTTTAAAAGATTTCTTTTTTTAAATTAAACATATAAAACTTCCTTTCAATATCCTAAAAATAATTATAACATATATAATAGCCATTAAACAGTTAAAAATTATCTTAATGTGGTATTATATTATAGTGAGGAGTGATATATATGTTAAATATAGGTTGTCATTTATCCATTTCCAATGGATTCTATAAAGCAGCACAAAATGCAGTTTCCATAGGGGGGGCTAATACTTTCCAATTTTTCACTAGAAACCCTAGAGGAGGCAAAGCGAAGGAGCTAGACCCAGAAGACATGAGGAAATTAAAGGAGATTATGGAAGAACATGATTTTGCACCACTTTTTGCCCATGGAGCTTATACTATGAATTTAGCATCTAAAAGTGAAAAAACTAGGGAATTTGGAAAGATGATTTTAAAAGATGATTTAATTAGGGTTAAAGAGATTTCCAACACTTATTATATATTTCATCCAGGCTCTCATGTAGGGCAAGGCAGTGATAAAGGAATTGAACTTATTATAGAGGCCTTGAATGAAGCCATAGATGAAGACAATGATACCATTATTCTTTTAGAAGGAATGTCAGGTAAGGGTACAGAAATAGGCAGAAATATGGAAGAGTTAAAGGCAATAATAGATGGAGTAAACATAATGATAATTTAGGAATATGTATTGATAGTTGTCATTTATATTCCAGCGGATATGATATAGTTAATGATTTAGATGGGGGGGTGTTAGAGGAGATTGATAGAGTTGTAGGCTTAGATAGGTTAAAAGCAGTACATTTAAACGACAGTAAAGTAGAATTTGGTTCTAACAAAGACAGACATGAAGTAATAGGAAAAGGAACCATAGGTAAAGATGCAATAATAAATATGATAACTCATCCCAAATTACGAGAACTTCCCTTTAATTTGGAAACGCCAAATGAATTAGAAGGATATGAAAAAGAAATAAGAATGTTAAGAAAGGAATACAAGTGATAGATATAAAAACTTATATTATAAATAAATCTAAAGAGTTAAATATAGATATTATAGGATTTACAGATTGTGAAGCTTTATTAGGTATTAAAGACTATCTTATAATCAAGAAAAAAAATGATAAATATACTGAATTTGAAGAAGAAAATTTAGAAAAAAGAACCAATCCAAAACTTATATTACCAAATTGTAAATCTATAATTGTTTTAGGAATTTCATATAATCTAGATTATAAATTAGAAAAAGGGATAAATATAAAGGGAAGTTTGTCAAAATCTTCCTGGGGACTAGATTATCATAAAGTATTAAAAAAATAAGATGGAAGAGTTAATATATGAAATTAAAAAAAAGAAGGATTTTCAATATAAATATTTTGTAGATACAGGTCCTTTAGTAGATAGAGAATTGGCAAAAAAAGCAGGTATTGGATATTACGGAAAGAATTGTTCAATTATAAATAAAGATTATGGATCTTTTATATTTTTAGGATATATACTAACAGATTTAGAAATTGAAAAAAAACTCAATAATTATAGAAGAAGATTGTAAAGATTGCACACTATGTATACAAGCTTGCCCCCCCACTAATGCATTGGAAAGTCCCTATACACTAAACCCTAGGAGATGTATCTCTTATTTAACTCAGACTAAGGATATAATTCCAGAGGAACTTAGGCATAAAATGGGAATAAAGATATATGGTTGTGATACATGTCAATTGGTATGTCCCAAAAACAAAGGAGTAAAAAGATCCACTCATAGTGAATTTATACCGTTGAAAACTAAGGGAATAGTTAATATAGAAGAACTATTTAATATGTCCAATAGACAGTTTAAGGAAAAGTATGGACATATGGCAGGAAGCTGGAGAGGCAAAAACATACTAAAAAGAAATGCCATTATAGCTTTGGGGAATATGAAAGACAAAAAAATCTACCTTTACTTGAAAAAGAATTAGAAAAAGGAAATGACAATTTGAGAGAATATATCCTTTGGGCCATAAATAAAATAAAAACAAAGTAAGAGGTGAGTCCATGGTTATAGGAGCTTGCTCATTAAAAATAATGATATACGAATCCAACTCCCTTAAAGAAAAACGACAAATTTTAAAGAGTATAATCGGTAGGCTTCAATCTAGATATAATATTTCCATAGCAGAAGTAGGCTTAAACGATAGTTGGCAAACAGCTGTAATTGGATTTGCCTGTGTTACCAACAGCAGTAAACATGCTAATGAAGTAATATCCAAGGTCCTTAAGTTTATAGATTGTGATAGTAGAACAGAAATATTGGACTATAATATAGAAATTTTGTAGGTGATAATTTTGAAGAAAATGTTAGATAAAAAGGAAATAAACAAAGTAATAGATTTGCTATTAGAGCTTTATCCTGATGCAAAGGCAGAATTGAATTTTACTAATCCCTTTGAGCTTTTAATTGCTACAATATTGTCTGCACAATGTACAGATGTTCGGGTAAATAAAACTACTGATAGTCTTTTTAAAGATTTAAAAACACCAGAAGATTATTTAAAACTAACAGAAGAAGAATTAGGGAAAAGAATTTATAGTTGTGGATTTTATAAGACTAAGAGTAAAAACATATTAGAAACATGTAGAATATTAATAGAAAAACATAATGGAAAAGTACCAGAAACCATAGAAGAACTAATGGAATTACCAGGAGTTGGAAGAAAAACAGCAAATGTTGTAGTAAGTAATGCCTTTGGTACTCCAGCCATTGCAGTAGATACACATGTTTTTAGAGTATCTAACAGAATAGGCTTATCAAATAGTAAAATGTTTTAGATACAGAAAAGGATTTAATGAAAATATAGATAAAAACATGTGGACTAAGGCCCATCATTTATTAATTTTTCATGGCAGGAGAGTTTGTAAAGCAAGAAATCCTTTATGTGAAGAATGTCCTATTAGGCCATATTGTTTTTATTATAAAAAATAGGAGGGAAAAAATGAAAAAGAAGAATAATATTAATACTCTTTCCAATATTTATAGTATTAGGTGGACTAGGCTTCGGAAGCTATTATATTTATAACAATATCTTAAATATAGATACTATTTACCTAGGTGTAAAAATTGAAGACTATGATGTTGGTAATATGACAAAGGACAAAGCCTTTGAATATATAAAGGGGGGGAAAAAAAAGAAGAAGAAATCCAAGGAAGGTCCATGAACTTAATAAATGGCAATAATTTATATAATATAAGTCTTAAGGAATTAGGGTTTTCTTTTGATTATAAAGAAGCTGTTGAAGAGGCCTATTCCCTAGGGAGGCAAGGTAATCTATTACAGAGATATAGGGACATAAAAGATATAAAGAAAAATGGGATTAAATTATCCTTAAATCCCTATTATGATAAATCTAAGATACTAGAAGTAGTAGATAATATTTCAGAGGATTTATACCTGGCTAGTAAAGATGCAGAATTCAACTTTAATAATGGGAATTTTATTATAAAAGCTGAAGAAAAAGGTAGAAAAGTTAATGAAGAACAATTATCTAAATTAATAGAAGACAATATATACCAACTATTAGATATTGAAATACCCATGGAAACAATAAATCCTAAATATTCAAAGGAATATTATAGCAGAATAAATGGTATAATTGGAGAATATTCTACATCCTTTAAAAATAGTGGAATAGGAAGGAAAAAAAACATAAAACTTTCAGCTGATTCTTTAAATGGTAAAATAATCCACCCAGGAGAGACTATATCCTATAATGATACCACAGGACCAATACAGAGAAAATATGGATATGAAGAAGCACCAGTAATTATAGAGGGAGAATTAACACCAGGAGTTGGTGGAGGAGTTTGTCAAACATCCACCACATTGTACAATGCACTATTATTAGCAGATGTAACTATTTTAGAAAGGCATCCACACTCTATACCTCCTGTATATGTAAATAAGGGGCAAGATGCAGCTATTGCTACTGGATACCTGGATCTGAAGTTTAGAAATGATTTTAATTTTCCCATATATATATCTTCAAAAACAATTGGAGATAGGGTATACTTTTATATATACGGTGATAAAGAGAGTAGAGATTATATAGTAAGGATACAACCTGAAATTATAGAATCAATACCCTATAAAGTTCATGAAGAGCTAGACGAAAATTTATTACCTGGAACTAAAGAATTAGTTAGACAAGGCAGAAATGGATATAAAGTAAAAAACTTATAAATCAGTAATTAAAAAATGGAAAAGTAATTGAAAGAAAACAGATTACCACTGATTATTACAGAGAAAGGGATTTTATTTACAAAGTAGGCCCTGAAGAATTAGAAACCACTAATAGTGAAATAGAGGAATCCTTGATTGAAGAGCCTATAGGTGATGAACAAGGATAAGGGGGGGAGGAAAATGGTAATTAATTATTATGAATTTTCTACAAAATTAGGAAAAATGGCTATATACTTTAACAAAGATGGATTATATGGCTTATCTTTTCTTAGGGATAAAGATGATAAAAACCATAACTATATTTCTAAAAATTTTAAAGTAGTTAAAAAAAGTAGAAGAAGATATATATGGTTATGCAAATGAAATATTAAAATATATTAATGGAGAAATTAGGGAGTTTTCCGTTCCTATTAAATTATTTGGCACAGAATTTCAGAGAAAGGTTTGGAATGAGTTGATAAATATACCCTATGGAGAAACAAGAACTTATAAGGATATAGCTAATAGTATAGAGTGTCCCAAGGGATTTAGAGCTGTAGGTGGTGCTTTAAATAAAAATCCTATTCCCTTAATAATTCCTTGTCATAGGGTAATTGGAAGCAATGGTAAACTTGTAGGATTTGCAGGAGGACTAGAATTAAAGGAAAAGCTTTTAAAAATAGAAATAGATAATAAAGAAAACTTGAAGTAATCTTTTAAATTTGATAATATTGATAATATTATATAAAATATATTTTAGGCGTCTCAATGGAGACTTTAGGGAAAGTGGTTAAAATCCACTACAGCCCCCCGCTACTGTAAATGGGTACGAAACCAATATAAAACCACTGGGAAACTGGGAAGGAATTGGGAGTAGGTAGATCCATAAGTCAGGATACCTGCCTATACAATATTGCCTCGGAGGGAGGGTGAGATATGTAAAAAAACTTATCCTATTTAAAGGCATAAGTTTTTTTGTTTTTATTCTTAAATATAGGAATTTGTTGTCCATAGTAAAGAAAACATAGGAGGAATAAAATGAATAATCGAATTAAAAGCATATCATTAATATTAGCAATGGTAATGCTAGTAGGTTTAGTAGGATGTGCAACTGATAAACCAAAAGAAACAGAAGTACAAGATCCAGTAGTTCAAGATACAGAAGTTAAAGATAATGGTGAAAGTCCAGATTCTTTTATAGAGGTAGAAGATGATTTTGGTAATGTGGTGACTTTTGAAAAGGCACCAGAAAAGATTATATCCATGGCACCAAGTCATACTGAAATACTTTTTGCCCTTGGATTAGGGGGGATAAAATCGTTGGAGTTACAAGCTATTGTGATTATCCAGAAGAGGCACTAGAAAAAGAAAAAAATAGGTGACTTTAACGGCATAAATCTTGAAAGGGTAATAGAATTAGAGCCAGATTTAGTCATTAATTATGGACCAGGTAATGAAGAAGAAAACCTAAGATTACAAGAAGCAGGAATACAAGTATTAGGCTATTTACCAGAATCCATAGATGAAGTAATAGAGACAATAAAAAGCATAGGTAAGGCAACAGGTGTAGAGGATAAGGCACAAACTGTTACAGAAAACATGTTGGAGAAAAAGGATGAAATACTAGAAAAGATTAAAGATACAGAAAGGGTAAAAGTGTTTTATGAAATATGGCATGATCCACTACAAGCAGCAGGAGCAGGTTCCTTTATGGACAATTTAATAAACTTAGCTAATGGAGATAATATAGCTAAAGATGCGGAAGGAGAATATCCACAATATGACTTAGAACAGCTGGTAGAAAGGGATCCAGAAGTATATCTAACTTCAGCAGATATGCCAGATAAAACAGTGGAATCCATATCACAAAGGCCAGGATATTCTGATATAACAGCTATAAAAGAAGGAAATGTTTATATATTAGATGCAAATATAACTTCAAGACCAGGGCCTAGAATAATTGAAGCTTTAGAAATAGTAGCAAAAGCAATTCATCCTGAAGTATTTAAGTAAAGTTGGGATTTAAATGAAAATTAAAATAGGTAGAAATAGGATATGAAATAATAATTATTCTTTTATTTTGGTTTTAATATTTTCCATTGGATTGTTCTCTACAATTGGAACAGCTGATGTAAGTGTAATAAATACCTTTAAAATAATAGCCTCAAAAATACCATTTATAAAAAAAACATGTGGATATATCTAATATTTCAAACTCATATAAAACTATAATTTGGGACATTAGATTACCAAGGGTGCTATTAGGAGTATTAGTAGGTGCCAGCCTTTCCATGGCTGGCGCTGCTTTTCAAGGTATGTTTAAAAACCCTATGGCAGATCCATATGTAATAGGAATTTCTTCAGGAGCAGCATTAGGTGCATCCATAGCTATTATTTTAAAGATTAATATTTATTTTTTTTAAACATTTCATCTATATCCATATTTGCATTTTTAGGTGCATTATTGGCTGTTTTGTTAGTATACAATATAGCTAGAATAAAAACAAAGTACCAGTGACTACTTTGTTATTAGCTGGAGTTGCCATAGGACAATTTTTTTTACAGCTATAATGTCTTTTTTTTAATGGTTATATATGATAAGGATATGACCAAGATTATATATTGGACTTTGGGAAGTTTAGCAGGTAAAGGTTGGGACCCTATAATCAAAATCTCTTTACCATTGATATTTACTATGGTAATTATTAATTTCTTTGCTAGAGATTTAAACATTATGTTAACAGGGGGGGAAGAATCTGCTCAAAGTTTAGGAGTAGATGTAGAAAAAAAACTAAAGTATATATTCTTATTTTAGGTACATTTGCTACATCTATGGTAGTATCTGTTAGTGGAATAATTGGGTTTGTAGGATTGATTATTCCTCATATAGTAAGATTGTTATTAGGACCAGATCATAGAATATTGCTTCCTGCCTCCACATTACTAGGAGGGATTTTTATGATATTTGCTGATACCATAGCAAGAACCATAATATCCCCCCCAGTGGAAATTCCAGTAGGAATTATTACAGCGCTATTTGGTGGACCTTTTTTTCATATATTTACTTAAGTCAAAGAAGAAAAACATTTAGAAGGTAGTGAGAAATATGTATGCTTTACAAGTAAATAACTTAGAATTTGGATATAAAGATGATTTAGTAATTAAAGATATTTCTTTTAATGTGAAAAAAAAGGTAAATTTATAAGCATTATTGGACCAAATGGTTCTGGCAAGTCTACCTTATTAAAAACACTAAACAATCTATACAGACCTAGTAAGGGACAAATACTTTTAGAAGGTAGGGATATTAATTCCTTCAAGAAAAGAGAAATAGCCCAAAAAAAATAGCTTTAGTACCTCAAGATACTAATATAGATTATGATTTACAGTAGAAGATATAGTAATGATGGGAAGGCATCCATATAAAAATAGATTTGAAAAAGAAAATGATAATGATTATAAGATTATAAATCAGGCTTTAGAGATGACAAATACATTAGGATTAAAAAAAAGAGGCTTATAACTGAAATATCTGGTGGTGAAAGGCAAAGAGTTATTATAGCTAAAGCCTTGGCCCAGGAACCTTCCATGATTTTTTTTAGACGAACCAACATCAAACTTAGATATAAATCATCAAATGGATATTTTAAATCTTTAAAAACCTTCAATGAAGAACAAGAGACTACAGTAGTATTAGTTATACATGATATAAATTTAGCTGCAAGATATTCAGATGAAATTATATTGTTAGATAAAGGTAGAATTTTAGGGAAAGGTAGCCCTGAAGAAGTAATTACCGTTAAAAATATAGAGCAAGCTTATAATATGAAAGTTGCCATAGAAAAAAATAAATATACAGGTACTACTTATTTGACTCCAATAGAAATACGAAAAAGAAAAAGAAATTATAAGTTTAATAATGTTCATATAGTATCAGGTGGAGGTTCAGGACAAGAAGTCATAAATAGATTATATAAAGAAGGATTTAATCTATCCTTAGGGGTACTTAATGTAGGAGATACAGATTGGGACCATGGAAAAAGTCTATATATACCAATAGTTGAAGAAGCTCCATTTGCAGGTATAAGTGATAAATCTTATATAAAAATATAGATGCAATATTAAAATCAGATATAGTTGTTATAACTAATGTACCCATAGGTACTGGAAATATTAAAAATTTATTAGCAGCACAAAGAGGATTGGAAGCTGGTAAAAAAAGTATATTATTTAGGAAATAACAATATGAATTTTGATTACACTACAGGTGAGGCTACAAAGATAATTGAAGATATGAAATTAAAAGGAATGCAATATATAAAAACAATAGATGAATTAATAAAGGAAATCGTTTGACTGTGAAAAAGGGCTATTCTAATGGGATAGTCCTTTAAATTTGTGTTCAAATTTATTAGATTTTATGATATATTTAATCTGTATAGAAAAGGAGGAATTGAATTGGATTTCAAATTAGTAGCCATTGATATGGATGGTACACTATTAAATACCCAAACAAAGTTAGTGAAAGAACAAAAAAAAGCAATAGAAGAAGCTAGTAAAAAAGGAGTACATGTTGTTTTGGCAACTGGTAGAATACTTACATCAGCTGTAAATTATTCTGAAGAATTAGGATTAGAAAAACCTATAATTGCTTGTAATGGGGGGGCTATAATAGTTGATAAATCTAAAAATATTATATATCAAAAGTCTATAAATATGGATACAGTGAGTATTATAATGGAAATAGGGAAAAAGAATAATATGTACTATCATTTTTATGATAAAAATAGTTTTACTCTAATATTTATGTAGAAGATGTAGTTAAGTTTTATAATACAAGGAATGCAAAGGGAAAAGGTAAAGAAATAAAAGTCAATATCTTTAATGAAATTAATGAAATAACTGAAAAAGAAGATTTAGACATCTATAAGTTTATTTTTTTAGATGAAGATAGAGGTAAACTTCAAAACTTAAGAAATAGATTAAGTGAAATTAAAGATATAAATGTTTGTAGCTCATGGAGTAACAATATTGAAGTAGTAGATAAAGAGGTTTCAAAAGGCAACAGTTTAAGATATCTTTGTGAAAAATTAGATATACAAGAAAAACAGGTAATAGCCATAGGAGATAATGAAAATGACCTAAGTATGCTAAATTATGCTGGTTTAAGTGTTGCCATGGGAAATGGTGAAGAAATTGTAAAATCTTCGGCAGATATTGTTACTTCTAGCAATGATGAAGATGGAGTAGCAAAGGTTATTGAAAATATATTCTTAAAATGGGAGATGAAGCTTAGATGGCTTTAAATATAGTATTAGTAGAACCAGAAATTCCTCATAATACAGGAAATATAGCTAGAACCTGTGCCCTTACTGATACGGTATTGCATTTAGTAAGGCCTTTAGGATTTTCTGTAGATGACAAACATCTTAAAGAGCAGGTTTAGATTATTGGCATTTAGTAGAAATACATTATTATGATAGCTTTGACGAAGTTATTAAAAATATCCTAGTAATACTTTTTATTATGCAACTACTAAAGAAAAAAAATTATACAGATTTTTCTTACACAGACAATGATTTTTTTTGTATTTGGAAAAGAGACTAAGGGATTGCCTAAAGATTTAATTGAGAAAAATTTAGATACAGCAATTAAAATTCCCATGAAATCAAATTTAGGTAGGTCTTTGAATTTGGCAAATTCTGTGAATATTATTTTGTTTGAAGCATTAAGGCAATTAAATTTTTTTTAATGTTAGAATAGATTTGCTATTATAGAAGTTTGTTACTTAAGATAAATATAAGGAGGTACGACATGGACATTGCTTTGCCTGTATTAGGAGGACTAGGATTATTTTTGTATGGTATGAATATTATGGGAGCTGGATTAGAAAAGGCTGCAGGGAAAAAGCTAAATAGGTTAATAGAAGTCCTTACTACTAATAGATTTATGGCTGTTATTGTAGGAGCTTTAGTAACTATGATTGTTCAAAGTAGTAGTGCAACTACAGTAATGGTTATAGGTTTTGTAAATGCTGGATTAATGACATTATCACAAGCTGTAGGTGTAATTATGGGGGGGCCAATATAGGTACTACAATTACGGCTCAAATTATAGCTTTAAATTTAACAGATTATGCCCCCCCTATAGCAGTAGCAATAGGTGTAGCATTATGGATAGGTTCTTCTAAAAAAAGGGTTCAAAATATAGCAGAAGTACTTATAGGTTTTGGTATATTATTTATTGGAATAGATATGATGGGCTCAGGTTTAAAACCTTTAGCTAATAACCCAATATTTGCAGATTTTATGACAAAATTAAATAATCCTATTTTAGGAGCTTTAGCTGGTTTATTACTTACTACAATAGTTCAAAGTAGTAGTGCTTCTATAGGGCTTTTACAAGCTTTAGCAGGAGAAGGATTGGTAAGTATAAATATAGCTTTTCCAATTTTATTTGGAGAAAATATAGGAACTACAACAACAGCCCTTTTATCCAGTATAGGAGCTAATATAACCGCAAAAAGAGCAGCAGTAATTCACTTTTTATTTAATTTAATAGGAACTATTATTTTTATGACAATACTTAGAGTCCCAGTGGAATGGTTAGTAACACTAATATCGCCAAATAATGTACAGGCACAAATTGCCAATGCCCATACTCTATTCAATATAATAAACGTAATAATTCAATTTCCCTTTGCAGGATTTTTAGTAAAGGCAGCAGAAAGATTAGTTCCTGGAACTGAAAAGGTAGGATTAGAGGCATCAATATACTTAGATGAAAGGATACTAGAAACTCCTTCTATAGCATTAGGGCAAGCTAATAAAGAAGTATTAAGAATGGGAGATTTAGTATTAGAGAACTTAAAATTATCTAGGAAAGTATTGGCAGATGAATATTATGATGGGATAGAAGAAGTATATGAAAGAGAAAAGTTGATTAATAAAATTGAAAGAGAAATAACCGATTATCTTGTTAAATTATCTAATGAACCATTATCAAATAAACAACACTCAGAAGTTAATACTCTACTATATACAATAAATGATATTGAAAGAGTTGGAGATCATGTGGAAAATGTAGTGGAATTATCTCAATATAAATTAGAACACGACTTAATCTTTAGTAGAGAAGCTGTAGAAGGCTTACACGAGATATTTGATAAATGTGAAGAAGTATTTAAAAAGACCATGGAATCCTTTGAATATAATAATGAAGAATTAGCAAAAGAAGTTATAATCCTTGAAGAAGAAGTTGACAGACTAGAAAAGAGAAACAGAGATGAGCATATGAATAGGCTAAATAAGATGGAATGTTTAACTGAACCAGGGGGGGTAATATTTTTAGATGCCATTAGCAATTTAGAAAGAGTATCAGACCATTCATCAAATATAGCTATGTATGTTTTAGATAATTTTAAATAATATATATGATGTATAGATTCCAAGGTAGTTATTATTTTAACACTTTTATTTAAAAAAAATAAAAAAAATATATTGTAAAAGATTTCAGAATAATATATAATAAAACTAGAATGTTAAAACAATAACAATACATATCGAATGAAGAATACGGGAGAGACTATTTCAATATAGCACCGAAGGAGTAATTTATATTATTGCCAAATATAGTGATGCTCTCAGGTAAAAGGACCGTATTTGGACGAAACTCTGGAAAGCTAATAAGCACCGAAGGAGCAAACCAAGGGTTTAGGAGAATCTCTCAGGTTAAAAAAACAGAGCAAATAGGCTTAGGTCTATTTACTCTGTTTTTTTTATAATTATTTTTTAATGTTTAGGGTAATAATAATTAAAATAATTATTTTTTTCAAAGTGGAATTAAAAGGGAATTAAAAAAACAAGGAAGGAGAGCTTATGATCTATGATGTAGTAATTATAGGTGGTGGTCCAGCAGGATTAACTGCAGGATTATATGCTGCTAGAGCTAAACTAAATACACTTATAATAGAAAAAGGAGCAGATGGGGGACAAATTGTGACAACAGATGAAGTTGAAAATTATCCTGGCGCTCCAGCTTATGTTACTGGACCAAGCTTAGTTGCAAGGATGGTAGAACAGGCAGAAGGCTTTGGTGCAAAGAAAATTTCAGATGAAATAACTGAAGTGGATTTCCAAGATAAGATCAAAATCCTTAAAGGTGAAAAAGCAGAATATAAAACTAAAACAGTAATAATTGCTACAGGTGCAGTGCCGAGGCTTATTGGAGTTCCAGGTGAGAAGGAACTAACAGGAAGAGGAGTTTCCTATTGTGCCACCTGTGACGGCCCTTTTTTTTCCAAGATTTAGAAGTATATGTAATGGGTGGGGGGGGAGATACTGCAGTAGAAGAAGCTATATATCTTACAAAATTTGCAAAAAAGGTTACTATTATTCATAGAAGAGATGAATTAAGGGCTGCAAAATCTATACAGGAAAAGGCTTTCAAAATAGTAAGATAGGTTTTATGTGGGATACTGTTATTGCAGAAATAAAAGGTGAAGGAATGTTAGAATCCTTTATAGTAAAAAAACTTAAAAACAGGAGAAGAAAAAGAAATATTTCCTGATGAAGAAGATGGTGCCTTTGGTATATTCATATTTGTAGGATACTTACCAGCAACAGAATTATTTGATGACATAATTCAAATGGAAAGAAACTATATTATTACAGATGAAAATATGAAAACCAATATTCCAGGGGTATTTGCAGCTGGAGATAATAGAGTAAAACCTTAAGACAAGTAGTTACTGCTACTTCAGATGGAGCCATAGCTGCAGTTCAGGCAGAGAAATATATAGAAGATAATTTTTAATATTTAAATGGAGGGATTAATTTGTTAGAGTTAAACAAAGAAAACTTTGAACAAGAGGTATTAAAGGCAGAAGGTTATGTTTTAGTAGATTATTGGAGTCCCAGTTGTGAGCCATGTAAAGCCTTAATGCCACATATTCATGATTTGGAAAATATTTATGGTGAAAAAAATCAAGTTTACTTCCTTAGATATTACAAAGGCTAGAAGATTAGCCATAGGGCAAAAAGTTTTAGGTTTACCAGTAATAGCAATATATAAAGACGGTGAAAATTGATTCAGTAGTAGCAGATCAAGCTACAGAAAAATCTGTGGAAGAAATGATTAAAAATATGCTTAATTGTTTCATAATTCTGGATTATCTGAAGTTAGTGGGATAATTTAGAATTAAGATATATTTTTAATATAAGGGGAGGTGAAACTATGCGTTTAGAATTAGGGGAAATCCTAATTAATGATGTTCAATTTGGAGATAATACTAAAATTGATAATGGGGTGCTCTATGTAAATAAGGAAGAGTTAATAGAACTAATAAAAGAAGACGAACATCTATCTTTTGTAGATGTAGAGCTTGCAAGACCTGGTGAGAGTATTAGAATTACTCCTGTAAAAGATGTAATAGAGCCTAGAGTTAAGGTGGAAGGGCCAGGAGGTGTATTCCCAGGAGTCTTATCTAAGGTACAAACCGTTGGTAGTGGAAAGACCCATGTATTAAAGGGATGTGCAGTAATAACTACTGGTAAAATTGTAGGCTTTCAAGAGGGTATTATTGATATGACAGGGCCGGGAGCCGAATATACACCATTTTCAAAATTAAACAATGTGGTTTTGGTTTGTGAACCAGTGGAAGGCTTAAAACAACATGATCACGAAAGAGCAGTAAGAATTGCAGGGCTTAAGGCTGCTGCTTATTTAGCAGAAGCAGCTAAATCAATAGTACCTAACAGAACATATCTTTATGAAACTTTACCATTAATAGAAAATATTAAGAAATATCCAGACTTACCAAAATAGCTTATATACAAATGCTTCAATCACAAGGATTACTTCATGATACCTATGTCTATGGAGTAGATGCAAAACAAATTGTGCCTACTATTTTATATCCAACGGAATTAATGGATGGAGCAATAATCAGTGGGAATTGTGTATCTGCCTGTGATAAAAACACCACTTATCATCATTTAAATAATCCAGTTGTTCAAGACCTATATAAACAACATGGTAAAGAAATCAACTTCTTAGGAGTAATTATCACCAATGAAAATGTATATCTTGCCGATAAAGAAAGATCATCTGATTGGACAGCAAAATTAACTGAATATTTGGGGGTTAGATGGAGTAATAATATCCCAGGAGGGATTTGGTAATCCTGATACAGACCTGATTATGAACTGTAAAAAAATAGAAGAAAAGGGCATAAAGACTGTAATTATTACAGATGAATATGCAGGACGTGATGGTAGAAGTCAGTCTTTAGCAGATGCACATTCTTCTGCAAATGCAGTTATAACAGGTGGTAATGCAAATGAAGTTATAGTATTACCAAAGATGGATAAAGTTATAGGCACCTTAGACTACACAGATATAATAGCTGGTGGTTTTGATGGAAGTTTAGATCCAACAGGTTCCATAACGGTAGAAATACAAGCCATTACAGGTGCAACAAATGAATTGGGTTTTAATAAAATGTCATCTAAAACCATATAGTTTTGAAGAATAAAAACATAAGAAGGGATGTGTAAATATGTCATTATTTGATGCTGATAAAAAGATTATCATCATAGGAGATAGGGATGGTATACCTGGACCAGCAATAGAAGAATGCATAAAGACTACAGATGCAGAAGTCGTTTTTTTTCTGCTACTGAGTGTTTTGTCTGAACGGCTGCAGGAGCCATGGATTTGGAAAATCAAAGAAGGGTAAAGGAAATAGCTGATAAATACGGTGAAGAAAATGTAATAGTAATTATTGGTGGAGCAGAAGCAGAAGCAGCAGGATTAGCTGCAGAAACCGTAACAGCTGGAGACCCTACCTATGCAGGTCCATTGGCAGGAGTTCCGTTGGGACTCAGAGTATATCATGCAGTAGAACCAGAATTTAAAGAAAATGTAGATCCGGATGTATACGATGATCAAATAGGTATGATGGAAATGGTTCTTGATGTAGATGAAATAACAGAAGAAGTAAGTTCAATTAGAAAAGAATTTGGGAAATTTAATGATTAAGATAAAAATAGAATGATTGGAAGGGAGGGAAACAAGTGGGTAAAATAAAAGTTGTTCACTATATAAATCAATTTTTGCTGGAATTGGTGGAGAAGAAAAAGCAGATTATAAGCCTGAAGTACGGGAAGGAGTAATAGGTCCTGGTATGGCATTAAATGCTGGATTTAAAGACGAAGGGGGGGAAATAATAGCTACAGTAATATGTGGAGATTCTTACTTTAGTGAAAATACAGAAAAGGCTAAAAAAAGAATTGTTACAAATGATAAAAAAAAGTACGAACCAGATCTT
>JMBX01000196.1_pt1 | contig 16553 bp, 28 predicted proteins | sample 616521 | NCBI WGS metagenome assembly JMBX01 (sample SAMN02727906, study PRJNA239997) | anaerobic digester metagenome | biome: anaerobic digester; isolation source: mesophilic anaerobic digester inoculated with municipal waste water sludge... | place: Germany: Bielefeld University, CeBiTec ...
GATCAACTAAGATATCAAGTATCTTTCCTTCTTCATCAAATAATACATTGGCAAACACTTGGTTTATACTATAAACTGGTGTATCTAAATCATCCTTTCCTGGTCCAATACGATGCAAATTTGCAATCCCAAATCCTTGGTATACTTTAGATGCTGTTGTAGTAATAGAATCCTTTTGTTCTTCATCAGGTGTTGCACTATTACATGCCACTAAGCTTAATACCATTGATATAGATAAGATAATTAATACTAGTTTTTTTCACTGCTTATTCCTCCTTTGTCATATACTCATATGTCTTTAAATAGTTTCTATATATTTGACCCCCCCTATATAACTTATAACTTTGATTTATATTTGTCAAGGTTATAATAAATTACATATTAAACATCCTAAGTTACTTACTCTAGTTTATTAAGACTTTGGATGATATAATAGAATATGCAAACATTTAAGGAGGGATTTAAAAATGAAACTAAATTATAAGCGTACCTTTTTTTATTGGACTAGCTTTTATGTCCATATCTGCTTTTTGGCAATTATACGATAATATTATACCTTTGATTTTACAAAATACCTTTGGTTTAGGGGGGGAAACTTTAACTGGTGGGATAATGGCTGTTGATAACATATTAGCTTTATTCTTGCTTCCAATATTTGGTTCCCTCTCAGACAAAACAAATACAAAATTAGGTAAAAGAATTCCCTTTATTATAGGTGGGACCCTTACTGCAGTTATAATTATGATATTAATTCCTTATGCAGACAACACTGAGAATTTCTTACTTTTCTTTATATCCTTAGGTGTTGTACTTATTGCCATGGGTACCTACCGTTCTCCAGCAGTTGCATTAATGCCTGACTTAACTCCAAAACCTTTAAGAAGTAAAGCCAATTCCATAATAAATCTTATGGGAGCAGTAGGAGCTATTTTCACCTTAATGGTAATCTATTTTTTTAGTTCCTAAAGAAGCCAACCCAAGTTATACAAATGTATTTATAGTTGTAGCTGCTTTAATGATTGTAGCAGTGACTATCCTTGTAATTGCTATTAAAGAAAATAGGTTATCAGAAGAAGTACAGAAGCTTGAAGGAAAAACAATTGATGAAAATCCTATTGAAAATATAGATGATAAACAAGAGATGCCAAAAGAAGTAAAAAGAAGCTTATATTTTCTTCTTGCATCTATATTTTTATGGTTTACTGCTTATAACGCCGTTATAACTGCATTTTCTCGATATGCCACAAAGGTATGGGGGAATGGAAGGTGGAAGCTTTGCTAATGCTTTGATGATTGCCACTGGTGCTGCCATTTTAAGTTATATACCAATTGGAACAATTTCAAGTAATATTGGTAGGAAAAAAAACTATTTTAATAGGTATTATAATGATGTCCATATCCTATTTCTTTGGATTTTTATTTGTGGAATATTCACCTATAATAAATGTGGTATTTGCCTTTACAGGTATAGGTTGGGCAGCTATAAACGTAAACTCCTATCCTATGGTAGTGGAAATGAGTCGTAGTTCTGATATAGGAAAATATACTGGATTATATTATACTTTTCCATGGCAGCTCAAATTTTCACACCAATACTATCAGGTTTCTTACTTGAAAACATCTCCTATAGAACTCTATTTCCATATTCAGTTGTATTTTCATTATTATCTTTATGTACTATGTTATTTGTAAAGCACGGAGATTCTAAGCCACCTAAGAAAATAAGCAAATTAGAGCATTTTGATTTTGATGATTAATATAAAGGAGCATTTTTAATGATTATATTTTTATTAATAGTTGTTTTTATATATTTATTTGCTATAATGCCTAAAATCAGCAATACTCCTGATTTCACACCCTTTATGGCCCGTTATTATGCCCATAGGGGATTGCATAATAATAAAAATTCAAATCCTGAAAATTCCATGACTGCATTTAAACTAGCAATAGAAAATCAATATGGCATAGAGCTAGATGTCCAATTATCTAAAGATGGGATACCAGTAATATTTCATGACTTTGATTTAAAAAGGGCTTGTGGTATAGATAAAAAAAGTAGAAGATTGTACCTATGATGAATTAAAGGAGCTATATTTATTTGGCTCTGACGAAAAAAATCCCTCATCTAAAGGATGTATTAAACCTAGTAAAGGGAGAAGTACCATTAATTATAGAATTGAAATCTGACAATATGGATACTTCTATATGTAATATTACAACATCTTATTTAGATGATTATAATGGCATCTATTGTGTTGAATCCTTTAACCCTATAATTGTCCTTTGGTATAGAAGAAATCGCCCTAATATAATTAGAGGTCAACTTTCAACTCGTTATATTAGTAAAGGTAAATCCCTAAAGGGTAAAATACTTGATTTTATGCTAGAAAACCTATTATTTAATTTTATGACAAAGCCAGATTTTATTGCTTATAACCATGAACATAGTAATAATCTTTCACTAATGTTATGTAAAAAATTATACGATACTATTACAATAGCTTATACTATTCAATCAAGGGAAGATTTAAAGAGAAGCTTTAACAAATTTGATCTATTTATATTCGATAGTTTTACACCTAAAACTAAATCAATAAATTATTAAAAAAAGGATTTCCAATGGAAATCCTTTTAATGTCTTTTAATATTCATCTATTACCCCCCCTAATTTTTTTAATACTAAATTATAGCCATCTACTCCATAATTTAATGCACGATTAATTCTGCTAATAGTTGCAGTACTGGCTCCTGTTTCATCTTCAATTTCATTATAGGTTTTATTTTCCTTTAGTAATTTTGCCACTTCTAGCCTTTGTGCAATTGCTTGAACTTCTTTTATAGTGCAAATATCTTCAAAGAATCTATAACATTCCTCTAGTGTCTCTAGTTTCAAGATTGCTTCAAATAATTCATCGGCTTGTTGACTTTTTATTCTTGGATTATAAGTCATCTTAACACCCCCCCAACTAGATTATACACTTACAGTTTAATGCTTTCAAGCGTTATTTTTAAAATCGTCAATTTAATAAGTGATTTTAAAATAATCCTACTATTTCACCATTAGGCAATATATCAATATTATTAGCTGCAGGAACCTTTGGCAATCCAGGCATAGTCATTATATCTCCAGTTAATGCAACTAAGAATCCTGCTCCCATAGATACTTTAATATCCCTTACTGTAATTCTAAATCCTTCTGGTCTTCCTAAAAGAGTAGGATCATCTGATAAAGAATATTGGGTCTTTGCCATACATATTGGCATTTTATCGAATCCTAGTTTTTCAATATTAGCTATTTCCCTTTCACATTTCTTTGTAAAATCTACACCATCAGCACCATATACTTCCTTAGCTATTTTTTTTCTATCTTATCTTTTATGGACTCTTCTACATCATATATTGGTTTAAATTTAGATTCCTTAGTTTCACATACCTTTACTACAGCTTCTGCCATTTCTATTCCACCTTCTCCACCTTTAGCCCATACCTCTGACAATACCGCTTCTGCTCCTAACTCCCTACATCTCTCTAATACATAATTTAGCTCTGCTTCTGTATCTGTAGGGAACTTATTAATGGCTACTATGGCTGGTACTCCAAATTTATTTACATTTTCAATATGCTTCTCTAAGTTTTCAAATCCTTTAGCCAATTGACCTAGATTTTCTACACCTAATTCCTCTTTTTTTAGCTCCTCCATGATGTTTTAATGCCCTAACTGTAGCTACTATTACTGCTGCATCTGGTTTCAAGTTTCCAAATCTAGCCTTTATATTAAAGAACTTTTCTGCCCCTAAATCTGCACCAAATCCTGCTTCTGTTATAGTATATTCTGCAAGCTTCAATGACAACTGTGTTGCTATTATTGAGTTACAACCATGGGCTATATTGGCAAAAGGGCCTCCATGAATTAGGGCTGGTGTGTTTTCTAATGTTTGCACTAAATTTGGACTCATAGCATCCTTCATTATTAAAGCTACTGCTCCTTGTGCCTTTATATCCTTTACAAATACTGGACTTCCATCGTACTTATATGCAATTATAATATTACTTACTCTTTCCTTTAAATCTTCCAAATCTTCTGCTAAACAAAAGATTGCCATTATCTCCGATGCAACTGTTATATCAAACCCGTCTTCCCTAGGTACTCCATTAGTTCTTCCTCCAAGGCCTACTACTATATTTCTAAGGCTCTATCGTTCATATCTAATACCCTTTTCCACACTATTCTCCTTGAATCAATTCCTAATTCATTTCCCTGTTGAATATGATTATCTAATAATGCTGCTATCAAATTATGGGCTGTTGTTATGGCGTGAAAATCTCCAGTAAAATGAAGATTAATATCCTCCATAGGTACTACTTGAGCATATCCTCCTCCTGCTGCTCCACCCTTTATTCCAAAACTTGGTCCTAAGGATGGTTCCCTTATGGCAGTTATAGCTGTTTTACCTATTTTATTTAATCCCATAGATAAACCAATATTAGTTGTAGTCTTTCCTTCACCTGCTGGAGTAGGGCTAATTGCTGTTACAAGTATTAGTTTCCCATCTTCTTTATCCTTTAATTCATTAAATAAATCTAAGGATACCTTAGCCTTATACTTCCCATAATGGATTAAGTCTTCCTCTTTAATGCCTAAATTATCTGCTACTTGTGAAATTGGAATCATCTTAGCCTCTTGAGCAATTTGAACATCGGTTTTCAAACAATCTCCTCCCCTATTTATCAATATATACTGATTATACCCGCATTAATTTTTTTTAATAAAAAGAAAAGCAGGCTAACCTGCTTTTACATAAATATTATTCTTAAAATAAATAAAATTGATAATACCCACATAGTAATTGATACTTCTTTTCCTCTACCAGAAATAGCCTTTAATACTGTATATGATATCATTCCAAATACTATTCCCTCTGCTATACTATATGCAAATGGCATCATTACTATAGTTAAGAATGCTGGTATAGCTTCTGTAAAATCATTAAAATCTATTTTTGTAATAGGACTCATCATAAATAATCCTACAATAACCAATGCTGGAGCAGTTGCTGCTGATGGTATTATTGTAAATAATGGTGCAAAGAATAGGGATAAAGCAAACATAGCTGCAGTTGTTAAAGCTGTAAGTCCAGTTCTTCCACCTTCTGCAACTCCAGATGCAGACTCTACAAAAGTAGTTACAGTAGATGTACCCATACAAGCTCCAGCAATAGTTCCTACTGCATCAGCCATTAACGCCTTACCTACCCTTGGTAATTTACCATCTTCATCTAACATATCTGCCTTAGAAGCTACTCCTGCTAAAGTTCCCACTGTATCAAATATATCTACAAATAAAAATGTAAACACTACTACTAACATTTCAAAGGAAAAAAATCTCTTCTATACTAACAAATTGAAAAGCAACATTTTTCATAGAAGGAGGCATACTTACAATTCCAGAAAAACCTTCTGGCAATATAGTTACTCCTAAGGGAATTCCTATTATAGTAGAAAATATAATACCTAATAATAATGCACCTTTCACATTTTTAGCTAATAAAAAAACCAGTAAATAAAATTCCCAATATCGCAACTATAGGGGGGGCTCCAGATGTTAAATCTCCTAAACCTAATAGAGTTCCGTCTCCTGCTTTAATAATTTCTGCTCCACTCAATCCAATAAAAGCTATAAAAAGTCCTATCCCTACAGATACTGCGTTCTTAAGACTTACAGGAATAGAGTTAAAAATAGCCTCTCTAGCATTTACAAAAGATAATAATACAAAAATAATACCTTCAATAAGTACTGCAGTTAAAGCAAATTGCCATGATTTTCCCATATCACCTAATACTACTGAAAAGGCAAAAAAAGGCATTTAAACCCATTCCTGGCGCTAAGGCAAAGGGATATTTAGCATATAAAGCCATGATTAATGTTGCAAAGGCTGCTGATAAAGCTGTGGCAGTAAATACACCACCTGCATCCATTCCTGTAGCTGATAATATCCCTGGGTTTACCGCCAAAATATAAGCCATAGTCATAAAAGTTGTAATTCCTGCTACTACTTCTGTTTTAACATTTGTATTATGTTCTTTTAATTTAAAAAAAACTTTCCATTTTCTTCTCCTCCTATATAATTCCTATATCTTTTCTATAACAAATACCGTGAAATTTGACTTTATCTATATTATCATAGATATTTTTTTCTTGCTTCTTCCATATTATCTCCTAAAGATGTAATACTCATAACCCTTCCACCATTGGTAACTAAATTATCTCCATCATATTTAGTTCCATTATGAAATAAGATTATGGACTGATCTAACTGGTCTACCCCTGTAATAGGATATCCCTTTTTATACTCTCCTGGATATCCCTTAGATGTTACTAAAACTGTGACACAAGGTCTTTCATTCCATACTAAATCCTTTTCTTCTATAGTTCCATCTATAGATTTTTCCATTAATTCTACTAAATCACTTTTCAATCTAGGCATCAATACTTCTGTTTCTGGATCTCCAAATCTTACATTAAACTCTAAAACCTTAGGCTCTCCCTTTACAATCATTAAACCTATAAATAATATACCTGTGAAATTCAAACCATCCTTTTCTAATCCTAACTTTATACTATTTAATATATCCTTTTTTTATCCTTAATTTAAGCTCTTCAGTAAACAATTTACTTGGAGAATAGCAGCCTACTCCTCCAGTGTTAGGCCCTAAATCATTTTCGAATATCTTCTTATAATCCTTAGCACTTTCCATGGGAACTATCTTACTACCAGATACAAAACAAAGTAAAGATGCTTCTATTCCATCTAAAAATTCTTCTATTACTACAGTATTTCCTTCAGAACCAAAAACTTTTTTTATTTAGGATATCTTCAAGGATATCTATGGCCTCTTTTTCTGATTCACAAATAAATACTCCCTTTCCTAAACAAAGTCCATCTGCTTTTATAACCAATGGATAGGAAAAATCCTCTATTCCTTTTATTGCATCTTGAAAATTCGTAAAACTTTTATATTTAGCTGTAGGAACATTGTGCCTTTCCATGAATTTCTTTGAAAATTCCTTACTTCCCTCTAATTGGGCAGATTCTTTATTTGCTCCGAAGATTCTTAATCCCTTTTCTTTAAATCTATCTACTATACCTAAAACAAGGGGGGGCTCTTCTGGTCCTACAATTGTTAAGTCTATCTTATTTTCCAGTGCAAAGGATAATAATCCTTCTATATCATTGGAAGCTATATCTATATTTTCTGCCAATTGAGCTGTACCTCCATTACCTGGAGCACAGTAAAGCTTGTTTACCTTTTTAGATTTGGCTATCTTCCAACATAATGCATGTTCCCTTCCACCACTACCTATGACTAAAACTTTCATAATTCCCCCCCTCCTGAATTAATGTTTAAAATGTCTAATACCAGTAAATATCATTGCCATATTATTTTTATTAGCTTCATCAATTACTTCTTGATCTCTTATGGAACCTCCTGGTTGAATTATAGCTTTTATCCCAGCTTTTGCTAATATCTCTATGGAATCTTTAAAAGGGAAAAATCCATCTGATGCCAATACACTACCTACTACCTTATCTCCTGCTCTTTCTATGGCATTTGCTACAGCCCAGACCCTGTTAACTTCTCCTAAGCCTATACCAATAGTAGCTTCATCTTTAGCAATAACTACACCATTAGAATTAATATTTTTTTGCTGCCTTCCAAGCAAATAAAAGATCCTTCATTTCTTTTTCCGTTGGCACTCTATTGGTTATAATGTCCATATCTTCAAGTAGTAACTTTGTATCCCTTTCTTGAATTAACATACCTCCTAATACCTTTTTCATATCAAATTCATTATATTCCTTGTTTTCTATATCCTCTATTTTTATAAGTCGTATATTTTTCTTTTGAGTCAATATATCTAGAGCTTCATCTGTAAATGAAGGTGCTAAAACTACTTCAATAAATATACAATTTATCATTTCTGCTACTTCTTTATTTATTTCTCTATTTGATGCTATTATTCCACCAAATATAGATACTTTATCACATTCATATGCTTTAGTGTAGCTTCTTCTATGGTATCGCCACTACCTATTCCACAAGGATTAGAATGCTTTACAGCTACTATAGTTGGTCTGTCAAATTCTTTTAATACCTTTAATGCCCCCCCATTGGAATCGTTGATATTATTGAAGGAAAGTTCCTTTCCATGGAGTTTTATACCATTTGATAATGTTCCAGATACTTTTTCTATTTCTTTATAAAAAGCTGCCCTTTGATGTGGATTTTCTCCATATCTTAAACTTTGCTCTTTCTTAAATGTAAGGGTTAATCTTTCTGGAAAATCTATATTCTCTAATTCATTAAAATAATTTGCAATTAAAGCGTCATAATATGCAGTGTAGTTGAAAACTTTAGCTGCTAAATATTGTTTAGTAGCTAAACTTAATCCTTGAGATTCCTTTAATTCCTTAATAATCCTATCATAATCCTTAGGATCCACTATTGTAGCTACAAATTTATAGTTTTAGCTGCAGCCCTAATCATAGATGGACCACCTATATCAATATTTTCAATTATTTCTTCCTGAGTTATATTAGGCTTTTGTACTGTTTCTTCAAAGGGATATAGATTGTTTACCACCATATCTATGGCATTTATATTTAACTTTTCTAAAGTTTTGACATGTTCTTCATTATCCCTTTTGTATAATAAACCACCATGGATATATGGGTTTAATGTTTTTACTCTGCCGTCCAATATTTCTGGAAAATTAGTAATATCTTCTACCTCTAGTACATCTATTCCTGCTTCTTTTAATGTTCTAGAAGTACCTCCTGTCGATATAATCTCCCATCCTAAATCTCTAAGGGATAATGCAAAATCCACAATTCCTTCCTTATCATAAACACTAATTAACGCCCTCTTCATCAAATCACCTCATATAATTTTGGTATTTCGTCCCTTAAGTATAATTCTATCTTGGCAAAACAACCTCACCGCTTGGCATAATAGCTTGTGCTCTATCTTTAGTACCTTCTCCTTTAAGGTATTCACATCGTCATCTTCCTCTACCTTTACTACTTCTTGCAGTATAATAGGACCAGTATCTGTACCTTCATCTACAAAATGTACTGTAGCTCCTGTATACTTACAGCCATAGTCTAATACTGCCTGATGAACTCTTTCTCCATAGTATCCATCTCCACAAAAACTTGGGATTAAAGAAGGATGGATATTTATAATTCTATTTTTAAATGTTTTAATAAAATCCTCAGATAAAATCTTTAAGTATCCTGCTAAAACCACTAAATCAATTTGTCTTTTTATAAATTCTTCTATGAGTTTTAAATTATACTCCTCTGATGTGGCATATACTTTTGGGTCTAAATATAGGGTTTCTATGCCAGCTAATTTTCCCCCCCTTATTAACCCATAGGCATCTTTTTTTTATTTGACACTATTAGTTCAATTTTTCCATCTATATTGCCTTCGTTTATATTGTCGATTAATGCTTGAAGGTTTGTACCTCCACCAGAAATTAAAACTCCAATTTTTAGCATAATACTACACCTTCTGTACCTTTCTTAACTTCTCCTAAAATATAGAATTTTTCTTCCATATTTCTCAAATAAGTTTGAATTTCTTTTAACTCTTCTTTAGAAACTACTAATATCATTCCAACTCCCATATTGAAAGTTGAATACATTTCCTTAATATCAATATTTCCCCCCCATCTTTGTAAAAGTTCAAAGATTTTAGGTGTATCTATAAGGGAAGTATCTATATGAGCAGTTAATCCTTCTGGCAACATTCTAGGTATATTTTCATAAAAACCTCCACCTGTAATATGGCATATTCCCTTAATTTGATACTTTTCTACTAAATTATAAACTGGATTAGTATATATCCTAGTTGGCTTTAACAGTTCTTCTCCTATAGTCGTTCCTAATTCCTCAACAAAGGTATCTGTCTTCAAATTTTGCTTTTCAAAGACTATTTTTCTAACTAAAGAATATCCATTACTATGAATACCACTTGAAGGCAGTCCTATAATATAGTCCCCCTTCCTCTATACTCTCTCCAGTTATGATTTTGGATTTTCTACTACTCCTACACAAAATCCTGCAATATCATATTCATCTTCTTTGTAAAATCCTGGCATCTCAGCTGTTTCTCCACCAATTAAAGCACATCCTGCCTTTATGCATCCATTGGATACCCCCCCTTCTACTATATTTGCCATCTTTTCTGGAACTAATTTCCCAGTTGCAATATAGTCTAAGAAAAACAATGGCTTTGCTCCTTGGCATAAAATATCATTTGCACACATGGCTACACAATCTTCTCCTATGGTATGATGTTTATCCATCATAAAGGCTATTCTCAACTTAGTTCCTACACCATCAGTACCTGATACTAATACTGGCTCCTTATATTTTTTAGTATCTAATTGAAATAATCCTGCAAAACCACCTATATCTGATAATACACCTAGAGTATGGGTCTTTTGGATTAGTCCTTTTATCAATTTAACTTGTTTATAACCTGCTTCCTTGTCAACACCAGCATCTTTATACGTTAGAGACATATCTTACCTCCATATTAGTTATAATTCACAATTCACAGTGCACAGTGAAATGTTTATTATCTATTATTTTATTCTTTCAATAGGGTATTCTCCAGTAAAACATCCTTTACAAAATCCGTTATTCTCCCCCCCTGCTGCATTTAATAATCCTTGTAAAGATACAAAAGCTAGAGAATCTGCTCCTATTATCTTAGTGATTTCTTCAATGCTTAAATTTGCAGCTATTAAATTTTCTTCATTAGGCGTATCCATTCCTAAATAACAAGTCTTTATTACAGGAGGGGAGCTAATTCTTACATGGACTTCCTTAGCCCCCTGCCTTTTTTTAACATTTCCACAGTTCTTTTAATAGTAGTCCCTCTGATAATAGAATCATCTACTAAAATAACTCTTTTCCTTCTATATTTTCCTTTAGCACATTTAATTTTATCTTTACACCTTGTTCTCTTAATTCCTGAGTTGGTTGAATAAAAGTTCTTCCTACATATCTATTTTAATAATTCCCTCTGCATATGGTATCCCTGATTCCTCTGCATATCCGATGGCTGCTACAATACCAGAGTCTGGAGCCCCCCCTATAACTATATCTCCATCTACTGATGTTTCTCTAGCTAGTATCCTTCCAGTTTCTATTCTTGTAAGATAAATACTTCTTCCATCCACTTTGCTATCAGGTCTTGCAAAATAAATAGATTCAAATAAACACAATCTTCTATTCATAGACTTTTGAAATATACTTTTAGTTCCATTTTCATCAATTATGATTATTTCTCCAGGTTTAATATCTCTAACAAACTCAGCCCCCCATAGTATCAAAAGCACAAGTTTCTGAAGCAAGTACATAATCATCTCCAAATTTCCCTAGGGATAAAGGTTTAATTCCAAAGGGATCCCTTGCTCCTATTAATCCATCCCTTGTCATTATTATCAATGTATATGAACCAACTATATCACTCAGAGCCTTAATAATTGCTTGTTCTACACTATCTCTATGGTATCTTGCAATTAAATTAGCTATGACTTCAGCATCTAAATCTGATTGAAAATAGCTCCATTATCTTCTAACTCATTTCTTAAATCTGAAAAGTTAACTATACTGCCATCATGAACTAAAGCCAATGCTCCTCTTCTATAACCCACTACTAAAGGTTCAGCGTTTTTAACATCCCTTCCCTCATCTGAAAAGGCATATCTTACTTGCCCAATGGCAATATTTCCCATTAGCCTGTCCATAATATCCTTGGGAAATACTTCATGGACTAATCCTAAATCTTTAAAATAATCTATAAATCCGTTATTATTTACTGCAATACCTGAGCTCACTTGACCTCTATGTTGAAGTCCATATAATCCATAATAAATTACTTGAGATACATGATTTTTTTCTTTACTATAAATACCTGCAATACCACTCAAGAATGAGCCCTCCTTATTCAGATTTTAAATCTTGATTCATTTTTCAACATCCTGAGCTAATTCTACTTTATATTCTTTAAATTTATTTCTTAGTTCTGGATATTTAACTGATAATATTTGTACAGCTAATAATCCAGCATTTTCTCCCCCATCAATTGCTACAGTTGCCACTGGTACACCCTTAGGCATTTGTACTACTGATAATAATGAATCTAATCCATCCATTGTAGAAGATTTAGCAGGAATCCCTATTACAGGTAAGGGGGGGTGATTCCAGCAAGGACCCCCCCTGCTAAATGTGCAGCTTTACCAGCTATTGCTACAATTACTTCTATACCATTTTCCTCTGCTTTTCTGCAAAATCTACTGCTATATAAGGAGTTCTATGGGCAGATATTACCTTTAATTCATATTCAACACCAAATTTTTCTAATATGCTTATTGTCTTATCAGCTATTTTTTTTATCTGAAATACTTCCCATAACTATACTTACTTTCATATAAAAATCCTCCTAACCAAAGTATTTAATACCTGACTCAAATATCTTATGTTGTCCTTTTATATCAATGTTCTTATATAAATCCTCACTTATTCTATCTATGGAAGATACAGTTCCTAATACTTTACCATCTGGACTAGTTAAGGATTCAATATCTAATACAGAACCTGTTGGATTGAAATTCTTATATTGAGTTGCGATTTGCCCAGTCTTAATAATTTCCTCTTCATTAACTAATATTATCCTACCTTCCATTGTAGCTAAAGGTACTGTATATATCTCTCCTACATTCATATTGTTCATCCAAGGTGATAAATTAGACTTCACTTCAATATCTACCATAGTTGAAATAAATTGTCCTCCTATATTGTGAAGGATGTATGGAGAATTTTCATCTATATCTGATACTTCACCATTGGCTATAAGTCCTGATTTTATTAATCCTTGGAATCCATTACCTACTCCTAATATTAATCCATCTCTTAATTTTAGATGTTTATTTATTTCTTCCTTAATATATGGATTATCAAGTATTAATTTTATTAACTTTCCACCAGTTTCAGGTTCATTTCCCAATGTAGCACCATGAGGGAAAGCAATAATTTGAGATTCTTTTATTTTTTTAGCTAATTCTTTATAGGATTCTAAAATGCAATCCCTATTTAAAGACTTAAATACAAAAGTTTCAACTTTTCCTCCAGCTTTTTCAAAGGCTTCAGCCATAGTATATTCTCCATGGGTTCCTGTGAATATAGGTATTAAAACTTTAGGCTTTGCTATGGAATTTTTTTTTAGAAATTATATCCCCCTTTTCTATAACTAATATCTTTTCCCTCTAAGTTGTTTCTATTATAGGGAATACATCATCTAAAGGACTTTCCCAAATCTTAATTAATTCATCCATAGAGATTATTTCATCTTTTATATAAAGCTTTTCTTCTTCTATAGTTCTACCTAGTAATTTAAAATCTATACCATAAAACAATTCATCTATATTTATATCCTTAGGTATTTCTAAGATTATAGATCCAAACATTGGAGTAAATAGCTGCTTTTCATCTATATTGCCAAATTTAAATCCAATTTTATTTCCAAAACTCATTTCAGAAATAGCCCTAGCTATTCCTCCATATTTAATACTTTGAGCTGACAATATTATATGCTTATCTGCCAACTGTTTGATTTTTTTATAATTAGACTTTAATTGTTGAAAATCTATTAATCCTTTGTCATCTATATCTAATGGTAATAATACTACATTACTACCTATCTCTTTAAATTCATTAGATATAATATTGTCCACATTTTCAGAAACTACTGCAAAACTTATTAAAGTTGGTGGAACATGTATATCTTCAAAAGTACCACTCATACTATCCTTTCCACCTATACTAGGAATATCTAATTCTTTTTGAACTTTATATGCTCCTAATAAGGCTGATAGAGGTTTACCCCCCCATTTTATTTCATCTTCTCCTAGTCTTTCAAAATATTCTTGAAAAGTAAGTCTTACTTTAGTATAATCTCCACCTAATGCCACTACCTTTGCTATGGATTCTATTACTGCATAGTATCCACCATGAAATGGACTCCATTTAGAAATCTTAGGCTCATAACCATAGGTCATTATGGAACAAGTTTTGGTATTACCACCTAATACTGGTATCTTAGCTACCATACCTTCACTTGGACTTAATCTATATTTTCCGCCATAAGGCATAAGTAGAGTACCACCACCTACGGTGTTATCAAAGTTTTCGACTAATCCTTTTTGACTACCAATGTTTAAATCCTTCATCAACTCTATTAAGTTATCCTTTATAGAAGTATTTTAAATTTAGATGGTACTTCCTTTAGATAGTTGTTTTCTGAAGGCTGTTCTATTTGAGCTTTTATATTTTTTCTTATTCCATTAGTATCTAAAAATTCTCTGCTTACATTTACTATTTCATGGTCTTTCCAAAACATCCTAAGGACCTTTTCTTCTGTTACTCTAGCTACTACAGTTGCTTCTAAGTCTTCTTCTTCAACTTCCTTCATAAATAAATCTAGATTTTCCTTATCTATAACCACTGCCATTCTCTCTTGGGACTCAGAGAGTGCAATTTCTGTACCATCTAATCCTGGATATTTTAAAGGAACTTTGTCTAACTCAATAATCAATCCATCTGCCAATTCTCCTATGGCAACTCCTACTCCACCTGCTCCAAAGTCATTACATACTTTAATCATTTTAGATACTTTTTCTTTCCTAAAAAGACGTACTATTTTTCTTTCTAATGCAGGATTCCCTTTTTGTACCTCTGCACCACTGGTGTGTAAGGATTCTTCCGTATGTTTTTTTTGATGAACCTACTGCCCCCCACCTAGTCCATCTCTACCTGTTTTTCCACCTACTAAGATTACTAAATCTCCTGATTCTGATTTACCTCTATAGACCCAATCCTTTGGTGCCGCTGCTACCAATGCTCCACATTCTAATCTTTTAGCTAAGAAACCTTCGTCATAAATTTCTTTTACATATCCTGTAGCTGCTCCTATTTCATTTCCATAGGAACTATATCCTTCCATAGCTGTTTGAGTTATCTTCCTTTGAGGTAATTTCCCAGGTAATGTATCTTCAAAGGCTTGTCTAGGATCTGCTGCTCCTGTAATTCTCATAGCCTGATATACAAAGGACCTTCCTGATAATGGATCCCTAATGGCTCCACCTAAGCAAGTAGCTGCTCCTCCAAAGGGTTCCATTTCTGTAGGATGATTGTGAGTCTCATTTTTAAACATTAGTAACCATTTTTCAGTTTTCCCATATATATCCACATCAATTTCTATACTGGCAGCATTTACTTCTTCTGATTCTTCTTTATCTTCTAATAAACCTTTTTTTTCTTTATTTCTTTCATATTTATTGTAGCTAAATCCATTAAACAAATAGCTTTTTCTCTATCTCCATAGACAAATTTCCTAGAAGAAAGATATTCTTTAATTGTTTCTTCAAATACTTCCTTATATTTTCCTTCATGGATTTTTATATCTAATATTTCTGTCATAAAAGTTGTATGTCTACAATGGTCAGACCAATAGGTATCTATTAATTTAATTTCTGTTATGGTAGGATTTCTTTTTTTTCACCTTTAAAATATTTTTGGCAATACATTAAATCTTCCATATCCATGCCTATTCCATATTTAGATTTAAAGCTTTCCATTTCTTCTAAGGTAAAGTCTATGAAAGCATCTATTGTTTCAACCTTTTTCCATTATCTATCTCTTTATCATACGTAAAACTGTCCATAGGGATTTCTTTCATTTCTATTGGATTTATATAATAGGATTTTATCTTTGCTAATTCTTCTTTGTTTATATTTTTAAGGATTATTATCTTGGAATGTAAAACTTCTATTTCTTTATCTAGGATAAAATCTTTAATTAAAGTTTTTGTGGAATCTTCCCTTTGATTAAATTGTCCCTTTAGATATTCAACTCTAAAGGCTTTTTCATCATCTTCCATTGGAAGCTTTTCGTAATATAAGTCAATTCTAGGCTCATATAAGATTTTTTTCTACAATTTGTTCTGTATCTTCAATATTTGTATTTATAAGATCATATACATTTACAACTCGTACATCCATTAAACTATCAGTACCTAAATATTCTTTGAACTCCTTGTATAATCTTTCTCCTTCAATATTGAATTCTTTCTTTTTCTCTATAAAAATTCTTTTGTAATCCAAAATAATTCCTCCTCAAAAAAATAAAATTAGCCCAATCAGGCAGGTTAAAGCGAAACCTACCCGACTGGGCTTTTATCCCTTCGGTGTAATACTAAATAAATCAGTATCTGTACCGCTCGGTCCTGCAAGAATCATCTCCGGAACCCTAGGTACACTTCCGCTCATAGCTAAATGATTTTCGGTCATTTGTAGAAACTTTCCATCCATATTATGGAAAATATATGAGCTTTATCACTTATTTATATTTACAATCTAATATTAACAATACTAGGGATATATGTCAAGTAATCTTTTTTTAAATAATTATTATTGTTGT
>JMBX01000197.1_pt1 | contig 16551 bp, 26 predicted proteins | sample 616521 | NCBI WGS metagenome assembly JMBX01 (sample SAMN02727906, study PRJNA239997) | anaerobic digester metagenome | biome: anaerobic digester; isolation source: mesophilic anaerobic digester inoculated with municipal waste water sludge... | place: Germany: Bielefeld University, CeBiTec ...
CATGAGACTGCGGCCGGAATGGGCGGCAAGGTGGCATATCATTATTTTATTGATTTTAAAGCTGATGGCAGTTACGTTATTAAAAGTTACTTTGTGATGGGAGATTCTTTGTACGACTACGTAGAAGAAGGTACCTATTCTGTATCCGGAGAAGAGCTTCAAATCACGCCTAACGGTGGCGAAGCGATTGTGGGCAATGTAAACGCGGACGGCACAGTGGCGATCAGCATTAAGCCTTCCATGATGGCTTCCAAGCGGACAGACGCGGTGCTGGCACCTTCCGCAAACACCGTGGCCGGTGTGTATACCGCAACGCTGCAGGGGGCCGACCGTAATCGAAGCCACACTATTTTTAACCCATACCGGTGAATATTATTATTTGGCCGTTCCCGGCAACGAAGCTGAGGCGGTTGTGGAAACCGGTACTTATCAGACGGCGGGGGGGATGAAATCACCTTTGTTCTTGCCGATACGGGCGAAGTTGTGGTAGGCGCGGTGCAAGACGGTGAAATTGAGGCACCCTTTGTGGTCTCGGTTGTCATGGGCATGCGTATGGGGGGGATCACCCTTTCTATGTAAGTGAGATTTGACCGCTTAGCTTCAACCGGGGGGCAAGGGCTGACAAACGGACAGCTGTTTGTCTGCCCTTGTTTCGATACTAAAACATACAGGAGGCAATGTGATGACAGAAAAACCAATGAAAACAGCAGAATCGTTTTTCAAATGGGCTTTTAATACTCGCGCCAAGACCGTCATGAATTTGTATGAAGGCAAAGAAATGTCCCCCCCGGACAAGGTGTTCTTAAGCTTCTGCTCTCATAACCCGACTTTGATTTCCCACGGGCCCGGAGGCCTAAACGGCAGTATTAAAGGTGTGGGCTTTATTCCCAAGGAGGAATACCTAGAAGAAGTGCTGGAAGCTTACATGAAACATATCGATGCTTATGACGGCGATGATAAAGATCACAGCCGCAGGGGGGGCTGCAGGTCTTGGTTGAACAGATTTATCATCCCGATATGCACCACCGTGTGGACTTCGCCAGGGTTGCCAGCTTGGAGATGGCCAAGAAGCACAGCTGGGACAATCTAAGGGTCAATCCGGAAGCGACGCTCCTTTACTATCAACCTCCGGCCATTTCTTATGAGCTGCGCGGTAAGATGCGCATCTTCGATGAGGCCGAATCGGGCCGGCGCGAACTGTATCAACAGTTTGTCAATGCCCAGCATGATGTATACCACAGGCCGGATAAAAGCCGCTGGTTGAGGTATCCCTGCTACGTGTTTGACATTGAAGAGGTGTTTGATAACTCCGTTTCTAAGGACGGTTTTGGCACAAAACTTCAGTTTCCATACTAAGAACTAGGATAAAAAAAGGGACTTCGGCCCTAGAGGGGGGGCTGGGGGGGCCCTTTTCGCCCAATTTGGGCTTGTTGTCCGTTAAATACGCGTTCAATTAGGGGTGTAAAATGAAGAGGAATGCGATGCGCAGGTCACTTTTAGTACTACTGCTCCTAGCCGCGGTGATTGTCAGCGGCTGTGGCAAGCCGAAACAGGAAGAGGCGAAAACGGAAGAGTCAAAGGAGATCGCGGCAACCGCGGTGGAGAGTGAAGCGCCTAGCCTACAAGAAAAGTACGAACTGCCGGGTGAGTACGCCATTGATCTAGGCAAGCTGGGCATGGCCTTAACGTTCTATTTAAGAATCGATGAAGAAAATAATTTCCTGTTATCCGCCAATAGGTCGTTCAGCGATGATCGGGGCAGTGGCGTGATTGGTGAATTAGAGGGCACGTATATGATGATCTATGCCGATTCTACGCCTGATCGGACTAAGACCGCAACGTTTGAACGGGTTGGCCATAATTTACTGTTCCAATCGACTCTCCCCCCTACGGTTCAACCAATATTCTCTTTGAACTGGAGGATGAAGATGACCCCCCCGGCATTGTGCACAGGCTCATGGCTAACAAATTTGTCTATGAAGAGTATTACAATACCTATCTTGGTTTCAGTGAAGAAGATGGAATCGAGTATGCTTATACTCTGCAAACAGGGCCTGGGGCCAGATATTCCTTCAGCAGCAGCTTCGAGGGCACAGACGGCCTGCTTACGTTTGTCGAGGATGGCTTTTTAAGGTACACGATGGACTATAGCTCTGATTTGTGAAAAGGCGTTGAGCTCGCCGGTTCAATCACGGACGAGGGCGGGCTGCTGCTTCCGGTGAAATCAAGAGCGGAGGGGGGCCGAGAACAGAACAGCTGTTAAGGGTGGCCACTACCGCCAAAGATGCGGGGGCATGGTACGGCTTAGCGGTTGTGGATGGGCAAGAAGCCACCGCTGAATTGGTGCTGGACTATTTCGGGGGGCTATACTTTTGCAGTGGGTGATGCTGACTATGTTGAGCATGGTACCTTCGAGCCGGCCCAGGACAGTATAACCTTTACCGCAGATGGGGGGGAAGGCATGGAGCCCATGAAAGCTGTTAAGGAGAACTACACACTGCAGGCATCCTTCAAGTACGCCGAGGAAGGCCCTGAGGCGGAATGGCTGTTTTACGATGAAGCGGTGCAGGGCAAATTTTCGGGCAGCACCATGGTGGCAGAGGCCTATGTGGCGGTGTTAGATCTGACTCCGGATGGCCGTTACGAATTGTCCGTAATCGATGAGGAAACGGCGGTATAGTTTTACTGGAACAGGCGGGGGGGATTTTGCGATTAGCATGAGCCCATGGCTTATTTAATAACCCTAACTTCGGCTGATTCAGAGGTCAGCGTGGGCCAAATCTGGCCCACAGGACTAAACATGACAATTGAAGTCGAAGGGGGGGATAATTTCAGTTTCCTTTTGACTAAGTAATCTTGGTGTCTTTGCGAGGGCGGTCGTTTTACCTACCGCCCTCACGGGGGGGATACACTTCGAGGTGACATTCATGGCCAAAATCGCATGTTAATTGTTCTAATAGGTCTGATGCTTATACTTACCACCGGGTGCAGCCGCGGCACGAAAGTATATCGGCCCGATCCTGACACTCTTTATGTGGGCTCGGTCCAGACATCGTTTCCCACAGCGTATATGCCGTGGTTGTCCAGAGAAGGCATCGCCCCCCCTCAATTGCGGGCATGCTTTATGATTCACTGTTCAGCTATAATGAGGAAACGGGAAATTTCGAGCCTTCCATCGGACGGGAATGGTACTACGTTGATGAACAGGGCGAACCTATCGTTACTGAGGGCGGTTCCATCGATTATGCCCGGTTGGATGAGGTTTACCGCGATCCCAAACATCGTTATTTGGCAGTCAAGGTCATCATTCACGATGGCATAACCTGGAGCGATGGCCGGCCATTGACGGTGGAAGATGTGTATTATTCACTGGATTTAGCCACCAACAACTTGCTGTCCAACCACGCCGGTGCTTTGGCGTGGACCAATGATTTAAGGCACAAATACACAGACGGGGGGGTTTTGACCCAGCAGGGTATTTTTACTTATGAGCACGGGGGGGCCGCTAAACAAGGGTACCACATTGCCGAGGCGGACAAGGATCGCGTTATCTATTTCCACGTCAATAAAGTGCTGGGTTCAGTCATGCCTTTATTTACTTCTGTCCTTATTTTGCCCAAGCACATTTGGGAGCCGGTAGTCTCCCCCCCGAGCAGCAGTTGAACAGTACCGCGCCTTCCGAAGAAATTTTGTATCGCTACCGCAATCCGGTGGGCAGCGGACGTTATCTCCTTGACACGGAAGAAACCGGCAGTCAGCAGATTGTTCTGCATACCAGGCAGATCACCATCTGGCCCGCGAGGCGGGACACCCCCCCTGACACAGATTAAAACAATTAAATATGTGCTGTATCAAGAGATCAACGTGGCGATTTATGCTTTACTCAAGGGGCATATTGATATTCTTGATAGCTCGGTGAGTTCCAATTACTTATCTTTGTTTGAAAAAGAGAAAGACATTTTCGTATCCAACGCGCCGGGGCAATATATTCAAACGCTCGTGCTTAACGTGAATCCGGTGCCGGCAGAGCGCAATAAAATGCGCGGTTTGTTGAGTAATGTAGAGTTTCGCAAGGCATTGGCTTTAGCGATCAATCAAGATGAATTGATCAATAATGTGCTGGACGGGGCGGGTATCCGGGCCAGTGCGGGTCTTGTGGACAGTTCCTTGGAGGATTTTTACAACCCGGAAGCGGATCGCCTGCCCCCCCGCGGTACGGAAGAACGTATTGCTTTAGCCAATCAAATTTTAGATCGGATCGTGCCCGAGAAGGATCGGGAAGGCTACCGCCTTCTTGACGGTGAAAGGGTAACCTTCAGTGTACTTGGTTCGCCTCGGGAGCAGGATTGCATCTCCTATTTGGATATTCAGTTCCAAAAGATCGGCATTAAACTAGGATACGCGGCAAAGGGCAACCAGCCGGAATCAACTTATCTTTACACCAGCCGCTTCGATATGGTCCTGCATGGTGTACTGTTCTCCTTGTCAAATATGGATATTATGTATCCCGCCCACTTTGTTACGTTGGGCCGGACTTCAAATTATGGGCGCCTGGTTAACGAAAAGCTGAAAAAGATGATTGATGAAATACGGCTCACATTGGATTTAAACGCCAAGTACGACCTGATTAAAGAAATCCAACCGGTGATTGCAGAAGAATATTATAAGATTCCCCTGTACACCGGAAACGTGATCTCTGTGGCCCGTACGGATCGCTTTACGGGTTATCGAATAGTCAATGGTACTACCGTCCTCAACAGTGAGTCTTTGGAGAACTTGAGGAAAACAAGCGGAAGTAGGTGATGGAATGAAGCTTTCTTACGTGGTAAAACGCATCTTGTACTCTATCTTTGTCTTCATCGTAGTTATCACGCTCAACTTTTTATTCCCCCGCATTGGCGTGGACGATCCCGCTGAGCGCTACTATCCGCCCCAGGGAATATGAGTGAAATTGAATACGAGATTATCAAGCAGGTAACAAGAAAGCAGTATGGTTTTGACGTGTCAACTTGGCAGCAGTACATGAATTACCTCAAAAGCTATCTCGGGGCGATTTGGGAACGTCCTTCAAATCCGGTTCACCCGCAGTGATCGATCTTATTTTGGAACGGCTGCCCTGGACGCTCGTTTTGTCCGTGAGCACGATGCTCATCGGACTTGTGGTGGGTGTATTGTTCGGGGTTGTAGCCGCGATCAAACGGGGACACTGGCAGGATACGGCCCTACTTAACGCATCTACTGTCATGGTCGCGGTACCATCCTTTTTTTTATAGCGTTAATGCTATCTTTCTATTTGGGCTTTGAGCTGGAACTCTTTCCCGCCTACACAGATTCGAACATGATCTCCAATTTTGCCTGGACCTGGGAAGCCATCAAAAGGGTGGCCGAAAATGCGGCACTGCCTGTTATGAGTATGGTCGTGGGCAGTGTGATTGGTTATGCCAGGGGACACGCAACGCGGTGATTGCCGTGACAAACGAAGATTTTATCCTTACCGCCAGGGCAAAGGGCCTTAAGCCAAATACGATTCGCTATAAACACATTCTGCGCAATTCAATGCTGCCCATCGTCACTTCCTTGGGTATGAGCATCAGCGGCCTCATCGGAGGCCAGGTCGTAATTGAACAAGTCTTTAACTGGAACGGTATGGGGGACCTTGTTTTTGGAGGCCAACAATCTCAACGACTACCCGTTGATGATGGGCATCATGCTCCTTTTATCCGGGTTTACGATTTTGCCATTTTAGTAACTGACCTTGTGTATGTTTTGCTTGATCCACGGGTGACGGTAGGTGATAGACGATGAGAAAAAGCTGCCCTTTTGGGAACGGCTGCGCCGAGGCATTATTTCTAAAATACGCGGCATAGGTTCTTTTCTTAAGATGATCTGGGCTCATAAACAGGGTAAGATCGGGTTGACCATGGTGGCGTTTTTGGTTTTAGTGGCCATTTTCGCCCCCGCAAATAGCACCCTTTGATCCCTATAATGTTGCTCACCGTACAACGAAAGGCCTGCCCCCAGTAGAACACACTTGTTGGGCACTACGATTAACACCGGGCAGGATATTTTCAGCATGCTGGTTTACGGTACGAGGGTATCCTTGATTGTGGGGGGGTTACCTCCGGAGTGTGCATTGCCTTTGTGGGTTCGATTCTAGGGGGGGTAATGGCGGGCTACATCGGAGGCCCGGTGGATAATCTGATTATGCGCCTTGTCGACATTATGCTGGTAATTCCAACCCTGCCTCTGGTCATTGTCCTAACTAACGTTTTGGGCAGGGACTTTTGGATTATTATCCTGATCTTCGTGGCGCTCGGTTGGACCGGGCTGGCTCGTACCATCCGTTCCTTAGTGCTGGTGCTAAAGAACAGCAACTATGTTAAAGCCGCGGAACTTGCCGGAGCAAGTCGATGGCATATCATGGTGCGCCACATTCTGCCCGGGACCTCCCATCTGCTGATTATGAGTACCGCACTGAGCAGTGCGGGGGGATCATGGTCGCGGAAGCCGGTTTGAGCTTTTGGGCCTAGGTGACCCCACCGCCATCAGCTGGGGGGGAAAATGCTGGCGGACGCCCAAGCGGGGGGGAGCCCTGCTGTTTGGGGGGCCTGGTGGTGGATCTTAGCACCCGGTATAGGCATTTTTCTTTCGGTGTTCAGTTTTATGCGGTTGGGCATTGTGATGGAAGAAATCATGAATCCGCGCATGAAGCAGTCCAGTGGGGTGTATAAGATTTTCAAGAACATTAACAGCGCCTATATAGAGGATGTTTTCAATTCCATGGATGAATACGAACAGCTTGGTGTAACCACAACTAAACAAGGAGGGAAGCCCTATGGAACAGGTCTTGAAGCTTAGAAATCTTAAGGTGGTCTTCCCGACTAATTTTGGAGTTGTGCGTGCGGTCGAGGGCGTGGATTTAGATATTTTCGATCGCGAATGCGTGGCTTTAGTGGGAGAATCTGGCTGCGGAAAAACGGTCACAAGCCAATCCGTGATGCGGTTGATTGACTCGCCGCCGGCCATTACCAGGGTGGATGCGCTGGAATTCAACGGGGGGGAAGATCTGCAGGGTTACAGCGAGAAGAGAATGCAGGAGCTGCGCGGGAAAGAGATGGCCATGATTTTCAAGACGCCATGACGTCGCTTAATCCTGTCATGACGGTGGGCCGGCAGATCGATGAAATGTATATGCGTCATCAAGGTGATGATAAAAAAACAGCCCGGGAGAAGACGGTGAAAGCATTAGAACTGATTGGCCTGCCTGAACCGGCCGAACGGGCCAAGAGCTTTCCCCCCCACCAGCTCAGCGGCGGAATGCGGCAGAGAGTACTGTTGGCCATGGCCTTTGCCTGCCTGCCGAAACTGATTATTGCCGATGAACCGACAACTGCTTTGGATGTGACCATTCAAGCGCAGGTTCTTAAGACACTGCGCGGCATGCAGCGGGGGGTGCGGAACTTCACTCCTGCTTGTTACGCATGACTTAAGTGTGGTGGCCAGTATTTCCGATCGGGTTTATGTCATGTATTCGGGTAAAATCGTTGAAAACGCACCGGTGGAGGACCTGTTTAAGCGGCCTTACCACCCTTATACGGTGGGGCTCATGTCCGCGGTGCCCACGCTTTCCGATCAGCGTAAAACGTTTACGCAAATTCCCGGTACGGTACCCCCCATCCCATGAACAAGCCTAGCGGCTGTTATTTCCATCCCCCCGCTGTGAGTATGCTACTGAACAATGCAAAAAAACAATGCCGCCTTTGAGAAAAATCGACGAAAATAGAGAAGTGAGATGCTTTCATCCGCTGTCTAAGGGGGTTTAGCCATGAAGATGAATAAGAAGAAACAAGATCCGATTCTGACATTGGAGGGTGTTTCGGTGCATTTCCCGGTGAGGGGGGGCTATCCCCTTCATTAAAAAGGTGAGATTCAGGCCGTCAGCGATGTTTCGTTGAGCATTAAACGGGGGGGCGAAACCTTCGGCATTGTGGGTGAATCGGGCTGCGGCAAGACCACATTGGCCAACGCCATGATCGGGATGGTCAAACCCACCTCCGGTAATGTAATTTTTGCCGGTAAAAACTTAAACGAACTGCCCAGGGACGAATTTAAGCAAACACGCCGGGAGATGCAGATGATCTTTCAAGATCCGTTCTCGTCTTTAAACCCTCGTTTCAATGTCTACCAAATTATTTCGGAGCCAATGTTTATTCGCGGTGAAGACGACGAGGAGACAATGCGCGAGCGGGTTGTGGAGCTTTTGGAATTGGTGGGGCTCTCCGCGGAAGATCTTTATCGCCATCCGTCGGATTTTTCCGGCGGGCAGCGGCAGCGGCTGGGCATAGCCCGCTCCATAATTCTTAATCCCAGCTTCTTGATTTGTGACGAACCCGTTTCGGCCCTGGACGTGAGCATTCATGCTCAAATTCTGAATCTGTTAATTATGATTCAGGAAAAAAATGAAACTTACCTATGTCTTTATTTCACATAACCTGGCCGATGTGAAAAGCATGTGCGATAGCCTGGCAGTCATGTATCTGGGCAAAATCATGGAAACCGGTGAAAGCGACAAGATTTTCGCCAGGCCTTTACACCCCCCCTATACCCAGGCTTTGTTGGACGCCGTTTTAGACATTAATTTCAGGCGGGATCGGGAACAGGCCATTTTAGAGGGCGATATTCCCAGTCCCATCAACCCGCCGCGGGGCTGCCGGTTCTGGCAGCGCTGCCCCCCCAAGGCCATGGTAGGCTGTGAAACGGTGCCTCCCGTTCTTTGTGAGGTTGAGGAAGGCCACTCGGTTGCCTGCCATTTCGTCAATGGATTCCCCCCCGCAGGGGGGAATTACCGGAAAATTACCCAAAACCCATCGCCAAAAACTAGAAGGAACATGATCAAAGAAGCCCCCCGCGCCTGCGGGGCTTCTTTATTCATCCAGCTCCCAGTTTTGTTTATCCGCGTAGGCCTTGCGGATATCTTCCAAGACATGCGCGTGGCGGAACTCCCGTTGGTAAACAAGGTTTATTTCTCGTACGATGTGCAAGCCTTCCACCGGTACAGACACTAGTTTCCCCCCCGTCTCAAATCCTGTTCGACCGCGCTGTGGGAGATAATTGTCACGCCTAAATTGGAAGCCACCAACTCCTTAATCGTTTTAATGTTGTTGGTCTCGATAATGACGTTAAAATTGTCAATCGTCTCCGATACACTGACTAGATACTTTCGAAAAGAGAACGGGTACCCGCATCGGGTGTGCGCAGGACGAATTTCTCTTTTTTTTAATTCCTGCAGATCAACGCTGCTGCGCTCCGCCAGGTGGCTGGCGGGCGAGACCACCAGGCACAAATAATCCGTGTCCAAAAGCAGGGAGATATAGTTCTTCTGCGGTATTTTGCCCTCCACAATCGCCCAATCCAGCTCGTAATTGGAGAGCATTGTATAAATTTCTTTTATAGTTTCAGTGATAATGTTGATATGGACGTGTGGATTGCTCTTACAATAATTCACAAAGATCTGCGGCACCAGGTGCTCCGCCAAGGTTGTGGTAATTCCCACATTGAAGCGCTGTACGTTGCGCTGTAGGTCTTCAATTGCCTGGCGGGCATTCTCTTCCAGATTGAGTAAACGGCGGGCATAGGTGAGCAAAATCTCCCCCTCCGCAGTGGGCGTTAGCTGGCGTTTTCCTTTATAAAAGATATCTATGCCATATTGTTCTTCGAGTGCTTTAATATGATAGCTCACCGCCGGTTGGGTGAGGGACAGAAGACGTGCTGTCTGTGTGTAATTCTTAACGTCCGCTAATACGAGCAGAGTTTTGATTTTCGGATCGATCACGGAATCTCCCCCTTTGGTATCAACCAAATTTATTGATCGACAAAATATGATAATTTGATATTATCACAGTTGATGCATATAATCAAACCACAGACAAAAACAGGCCGAAAAAGAAAGGGTGAGGTCCATGTTTCTTCTCAGTTTTAATCTCGACACAAATACATCGGTAATCCTGACGATTGCGATTATGCTGTTTATAGCTTTCTTGTTGACCAGGATTACAAAACGGTTTAATCTGCCTAACGTAACCGCCTACATTCTCGCCGGTATTCTCATTGGGCCCCACGTGCTCAATCTAATACCCGCGAGTGTGATCAGCGGCATGGAGTTTTTGACTGATCTGGCGTTGGCCTTCATAGCTTTGGGGGGTGGGTAGATATCTCAAGCTTTCTTCTCTGCGGGAAAATAGTTCGCAGACCGTAATAATTACACTTTTTGAATCACTCCTGGCGGGGGGGCAATTGTGACTCTGTCCATGTATTTTATCTTCCGGATACCCTTAGCCCTGGCGTTGATGCTGGGTGCAATCGGTTCTGCTACCGCTCCTGCTTCAACTATCATGACCATTCGCCAGTATAAGGCGGAGGGCCCCTTTGTCAACATGATTTTACAGGTGGTTGCGCTAGATGACGCGGTCGCTTTGATTGCCTTCAGTGTTGTTGCGGCAGTGATTCAGGCCACCGTTGGCGGAGGGACCATTGAAGCGGCCGTGATTCTTCTGCCGATTATATTCAACTTGGCGGCAATTTTGCTCGGTGTTGGCTGTGGTTTTCTGCTGAATAAATGATCAGTGAAAACGCACGAGTGATAACCGCCTACTGCTTTCGGTCGCCACGATCTCCGCCCTTGCCGGATTTGCGCTGCGTTTCACGTTTCGCCGCTGCTGGCGTGCATGGCCTTGGTACAACTTATATTAATATTAGCGGGAACAGCGAACTTTTTGATCAGGTCAATGATTTCGCCCCCCCGTTATTTTAACCATGTTCTTTGTCTTATCGGGCATGCGGCTCGATGTGCCGGCCTTAAAAACCGCCGGAATCGTGGGAGTTGGCTACTTCTTCATAAGAATCATGGGAAAATACGCGGGTGCTTATCTGGGGGGGCCTCGGTAAGCGGTGCTTCCGGCGAAATCAAGCATTACTTGGGTTTGGCGCTCGTTCCGCAGGCCGGCGTGTCCATCGGGCTGGCTGTTTTAGGTCAGAGGCTGCTGCCTGCCGAAATGGGCTCTTTGTTATCCACCATCATATTATCTTCAGCTGTCTTGTATGAGATGGTGGGGGGGCCTGCCTCGGGCAAGCTTGCCCTGCATCTGGCGGGCGCGATACCGCGGGAGCGCAATGAAAAACGAGATACCGAGGCGGTTGAAAGCGAAGAGATAGCCTCAGACTCCGGGCTGCTGCGTGTTTCCGGTTCGTAACGACAAAGGCTGGTTTGCGCCGTTAGGAGGCTAAACCAGCCTTTTACCCAAAAAAATCAGTATTCCTCTCGCAAGCCAAACTCCGCATCTTCTACCCATTGTTCCGCTTTGATTAAATGCTCTATGATCTCCGCGAAGATTTTATAGTGTTTCTTTTCTTCTGCGACTAAGAACTCAAAAAGCTGTCTGTCTTGTTTTGTTTCGCTTTCCTGCAGCATTTTCCGATAGAGTTCAATCATCTCCCGTTCTTTTTCGAGAGCCAAGCGGTAACCATCGAGCTGGTCCGGGGGGGTAGTCTTAATTTTCACACTGAAATCATCAAGATCGGCAAATACGTTTTTGAACTCTGCATACGCCCTGCTGCCGGCGAGATCATACTCGGCCTTTTTGGCGTATTTTCGCAGGATCTCGCTGTGCAGACGTTCTTCAGCGGCGAGTAATTCGAAAACGGGTCGGAGGTTGTTATTCTTGTTAAGCTCGGCTTGATCAAGATAATAACGTTCGCCGTCAAGTTCCATCCTGATCGCAAATTCTAAAGCGCTCATGTCAGGCCCCCCCTTTATCAATATTGACTTATTTATTAGGTAAGAGCAGCCCTAATCCTTCCCAAAAAGGCAGAAGCCCGCGGAAAAAAAAGTTATTTTGCTGAAATTTGGGCAATCTAGAGGGGAAAGGCGCCCCCTGCATGCATATTTTGCGGTATAAACAGGAAATCACGATGTTATTGCGAATGAGTAATTTAGGCTTGACAATCTTAATGGGAAGTGTTATCATTAAGATGCTGAACGAGAACAACATTTCTAAGGAGGAGTATTGATGAACTTACTTGGACTGCCGAAAGATGGACTGAAAAAAAAGTTGCCGAACATCTTGACTTATATCTGGCTGATCTACATGTGCTGTATACCAAACTGCACAACTATCACTGGAACGTAGAGGGCCCGCAGTTCTTTGCCCTGCACAACAAGTTGGAAGAGCTGTACGACTTTGTAGCTGAAGAGATTGATGAAGTGGCCGAACGGATTCTCATGCTCGGGCACCGCCCATCCGCTTCGCTCAAAGTTTATCTGGAGAAAGCTAGGCTGCAGGAGGCCGAAAGTGCGGCAATCTTGGGTAAAGACTTGGCAGAACAGCTGCTGAAGGATTACAGTACAATCGTGAAAGGGCTGCGCGAAGGCGTTGCAGCTGCCGCGGATATCGGTGATGAGGCTAGCGCGGATTTAATGATTGGTGCCCTGGCGGAATATGAAAAAGCAATGTGGATGCTGAAGGCATTCTTGAACCGTTAAATATAATTTGCAAAACAACCCCGGGTTTCACTAGAAAACCCGGGGGGGGTTTTTTTATGCTCGCAGCAGTGCGTTTAGTGCAACCGGAAACTTTTCTCCGGCTAGGGTTTCCACTGCTTGGGCAAAATCCCTGATTTCTTTCTGCGCATCCTCTGCTAAGCGTAATTTCAAAAAATGGCTGACGGCCTGCAGACTGCCTGTCCACACCCAGCGTACATAAAGGGCGTAAGCGGGCAGAAATAGCCGGGCCTGCTCGGGACAGATATTAGCTGCCATAGCATCTTCGTACAAACGCAGGCTCTGCTCCACATGTTTGTGCAGCGCCTCACTGTATGTTTCCCCCCACTTCGCTATCCACCGGCGCACCGCTGCCTTGTTTGCGGTTTTCGGGCACGCTGCGCCAGCTGTCTGCTGCGGGGATGAGGAAAACCGGTTCTTCGGTAATATAGCGCCTGCTTGATTCATTCCAGGCGGTCAGGCGGTCAAAGCCCTCGCCGTGTTCGCTGCCGATAACGTGCTTCCACCACTGCCGAGCCACCATAAGCGGAGCATATACCTCGAATTTGAGGATAGAATGGCGAAATGGGGAAGTATGCTGATGTTGGGCTAAATAAGTAATCAGACGTTTTCCTGTTCGCCAAGTTCACTGCTTTCCTTATCAAAGCTGACCTTGGCATCGTTGACCGGGGATAGATCGCTGCCCATCCAATCTTTCAAATGGACATAACCATGTTCGCCGACAGTAATTTTCAATGTGCTCACCAAACAGCCTCCTCAACTATTTTTTTTAAGTGTATCACTTTGGAGGAGAAAAATAAACACTCAACCCCCCCGGGTGAGTGGGTCCCGGGTTGAGTAGTATCATTGCTAAGGGACAGGAGGTTAGGCTGTAATATCGTCCCCCCCTTTTGCTTGGTAAAAAAATCACAAGCATTAGCAAATATATAGCGCCTGCTCTAGGCGTTGTTTTTCCTATTCGCCAGGGAGGTGTAATCTCCTGCAAGTTTGACAATAAATTAACAATGTGATTTTCCCACCGCCCCCCGGCGCGCTTATTTCAAAAGAACCGGCGAAAGTGATATAATAAAGAAACGATATAGAGTTGTGAGGGAAGACGATGCAAAAACGAGAAACAAGGATTGTGAATCTAACCGAAGGCGGCATTTTTCAAGCGCTGATAAGGCTGGCGCTGCCCATTATCGGCACTTCGTTTGTTCAGATGGCCTACAGTCTGACAGATATGATCTGGGTTGGGCGGGTCGGCTCCGGGGGGGCGGTTGCCGCGGTAGGCGCCGCGGGCTTTTTCACGTGGCTGGCCAATGCCATTATTCTGGTTCCTAAAATTGGGGGGCAGAGGTTGGAGTGGCCCAATCCATCGGCCGCAGCGAATTATCGGAAGCGAAGCGCTATATCCGCCACAGCTTCCAGATGATTGTGTTTTGAGCATCATCTACGCCTCCGGTTTGATAATTTTCGGCGGCCGCTGATCTCCTTCTACCGCCTGGGGGGGAGACAATCGAGTCCGCATCCCGTACTTACCTGGTCATCGTGTCTGCGGGCATGCTTTTCTTTACGACAAATCCTATTTCACCGCCATTTTAAACGGTTCGGGCGACAGCACCACACCGTTTCGCATTAATGCGGTGGGCCTTATTCTGAACATAATTCTAGACCCGCTTTTCATTTTTGGCCTAGGGCCCATTCCGCGCCTGGAAACAACTGGCGCGGCCATCGCGACCGTTATTGCACAAGCGGTAGTAACGGTGCTATTCATCTTGGATGCCCGAAAGAGGCCTGAGCTTTTTCCGGCCTGCGTTTTACCGCGCCCCCGGAGATGTTTCATTTAAAAAGGATCACGAAACTGGGTTTGCCTGTGGCGGTGCAAAGCGGGTTATTTACCCTGATTGCCATGCTTATTGCTAGAATTGTGGCCCGTTGGGGGGGCCGCTGCCCATCGCCGTGCAGCAGGTGGGCTCACAGATCGAATCGATCTCGTGGCTTACCGCAGGTGGGTTCCAATCGGCCATGAGTGCCTTTATGGGCCAAAACTTCGGTGCCAATAGGTGGGATCGGGTTTATCGCGGCTATTTCATCGGTTTGGCCATTGCGGCAGTGATCGGCGCGGTGGCGACCGCGGTGCTTGTTTTCGGGGCCGAGCCGCTCTTCGCACTATTTATACCTGAAGCGGAGGCCGTTGCTCAGGGTGTTATTTATTTAAGAATCCTCAGTGTTTCCCAGCTGTGGATGGCCATTGAAATTGTAACGGCCGGTGCCTTCATCGGCCAGGGCCAAACTTCTCCGCCCGCGGTAATTGGGGTGGTTTTCAATGTGCTCAGGATTCCGGGCGCGCTGCTCCTTTCCCGTACATCGCTGGGGGGTTGAGCGGGGGGTTTGGTGGGCAATCAGCATTTCCAGTGTGCTCAAGGGCCTAGTCTTGGCCGCCTGGTACCTCCGTTCTTTGCGCAGTAATCCGAAAGTAATGAGTTTAAGAAGTCAATTTGCAAGGGGGGGTGAGTCTAATTAAATTGAATTTTCACGACCTGCACCGGGCCTATCCCACTTTTCGCTATCCCGGTTACGGCCGAAAAGGCATGGTGGCCACATCCCATCCGCTGGCTGCCGGAGCGGGGGGGTTGGACATGCTAAAAAAAAGGGGGCAGCGCGGTGGACGCGGCTTTGGCCGCGGCGGCCTGCCTAACAGTCTGTGAACCTACTGCCAACGGCATTGGCGGCGATTTATTCGCCATTGTTTACTTTGGGGGGGCGAATTATACGGTTTAAATGCCAGTGGGCCGGCACCGGGGGGGCGATCTCCATTGACGAATTGAAAAGGCGAGGGTGCAGCGAAATACCGCGTCACGGGGGGGTGCTATCCGTCAATGTTCCCGGGGGGGCGCCCGCGGGCTGGGCGGCCCTGTCTCAGCGGTTTGGCAGGCTACCTATGACGGCTGTTTTGCGCCCGCCGTAAGCTACGCGGCGGAAGGCTACCCCGCCTCACCGCTCTTAAGCAGAGGTTGGCAGCGGGCTTATGACGTTTACAGCACGCTTAAGGGCGAAGAATACCAAGCCTGGTTTAAGACTTTTGCGCCGCGGGGGGAAGGGCTCCCCTACCCGGAGAATTGGTGCGGCTGCCTGAGCACGCCGAAACGCTGGCAGCTATTGCCGAAACCAACGGGGGGGACGTGTTCTACCGCGGGGAATTGGCTGAGACAATAGACGCCTTCTTCAGGCGGTACGGCGGCTATTTGCGGAAGGAAGATTTAGACCGTTTCCGGGTGGAGTGGGTTGAGCCCATTTCAACTGAATATCGCGGCTATGAAGTTTGGGAGCTGCCCCCCAACGGCCAAGGCATTGTGGCCTTGATGGCCTTGAATATTCTTAAGGGTTTTGATTTTGACGAAAAAGATGCGGTTTAACGTACCACCGCCAGATCGAAGCGCTGAAGCTTGCCTTTGAAGACGCTCAGCGCTATGTGACCGACCCGAAACGAATGCAAGTTGCGGTGGAAGAGCTGCTCTCGGAAGGTTGGGCGGCGGAAAAAGGAAGAGGATCGGAGAAAAGGCACTGGAACCTTTCCCGTCGGAAGTAAACGAGGGGGGGGTACAGTTTATCTAGCCGCGGCTGATGGTGAGGGGAATATGGTATCTTTGATTCAAAGCAATTATCGGGGGGGTTTGGCTCAGGCCTCGTTGTGCCCGGTACGGGTGTTGCCCTGCATAACAGGGGGGGCACAATTTTTCCTTCGATCCCCGCCACCACAACTGCCTGGAACCGGATAAAAGGCCTTACCATACCATAATCCCCGGTTTTCTCACCAAGGATCACCGGGCCGTGGGGGGGCCTTTTGGCGTGATGGGTGGATTCATGCAGCCCCCCCAAGGCCATGTGCAGGTCATCATGAACTTGCTCGATTTCGGCCACAACCCTCAAGCCGCGCTGGATGCACCGCGCTGGCAGTGGCTGCGGGGGGGACGGAAAGTTAATGTGGAGAATACTCTGGCGGCAAGAAATAA
>JMBX01000198.1_pt1 | contig 16536 bp, 22 predicted proteins | sample 616521 | NCBI WGS metagenome assembly JMBX01 (sample SAMN02727906, study PRJNA239997) | anaerobic digester metagenome | biome: anaerobic digester; isolation source: mesophilic anaerobic digester inoculated with municipal waste water sludge... | place: Germany: Bielefeld University, CeBiTec ...
TCTACCGCATCAACAAGCTTGAAGAGGTTTTTGATTTAGGCTGTGAAGATTACTTTTACAGTGGTAGTCGCTGCTTTATAGAGTGGCCCGAGCTGATAGAGCCTGTTTTACCTGAGAATACCGTGAAAATGTTAATATGTGAAGAGAGCGATGGAAGCAGGATTGTACGGCGCATCTGACAACAATAAAGGTGTTACTATGTTGAATAATTAAAAAAAGCACTCTTAAAGATTTTTTTATGCTGTGAATGCAGGAAATTCTATATATTCGCACATCCAAAGGGCTTAAGAAGACACAGTCAATTTAGCTGGTAGTGAAAAAAAAGATATGAATAAAGTGAGTTTCTCTCACAAATAAAGGAAGAAATTACAAATGAAGAAAATTCTCATAGCTGTCTTTCTATTTTTCTCAACTCTGTCGGTATCGGCACAGGTAAACACAGACCGCGTAATGATGATAGGGAAAACGCGCTTTATTTTGAAGATTATGTGTTGGCAATTCAATATTTTAATCAGGTAATAACTGCGAAACCATACCTCGCTGATCCCTATTACTTTAGAGCAGTCGCAAAATTTATGCTCGATGATTTTAAAGGGGGGGCTGAGGATGATGCCTCTAACTGTCTGGTTCGTAATCCCTACTATACCGCTGCATATCAGCTTCGCGGTGCAGCCCGGCAAAATCAGGAAAAGTATGAGCTGGCCGCCACCGACTATCAGAGAAGCCTTGAGTTTTTCCTGAAGACAGGCTTACCCTGGTAAATATGGGGGGGATAGTGAATATCGAGATGAAGCAATACGATATTGCTGAGAAGTTTTTCGACGTGCTGCTCCGCCGTTTCCCTGATTATACACCGGGATACATTACACGTTCACAGATGTACCTTGAACTGAAAGATACCATCAATGCAATGGCTGATCTGAATAAAGCAATCGAGATTGATCCCTATACTTCTCAATCTTTTTCTGCAAGAGGGCTGCTCTATTTCCAGCAGAACGAGTATAACAGGGCTCTTGCCGACCTTGATGAGGCTATACGGCTAGATCCTTATTTTGAAGGGAATTACATCAACAGGGGGTTAGTGAAATACCACCTTAACGACCTGCGCGGAGCGATGGCCGATTACGACAGGGTAATAGAGATGGATGAGAGTAACCTTATTGCCCGGTTTAACAGGGGGGGGCTGTTGCGTGCTCAGGTTGCAGATAACAACAGGGCGATAAAGGATTTCGATAAAGTTATTGAGCTGCAGCCAGGCAACACAATAGCATATCTGAACAGGGCTATGCTGAACAACGAAATTGGAAATAAAACCGATGCATTGAACGATTTGAACTATGTGTTGGAGGAACATCCCGATTTTTTTTACCGGTTATTATATGCGTTCGCAGTTGAAGCGTGAGTTGGACGATCTCCGTGGTGCAGAACGTGATTATATGCTGGCCCGTTCAGAAGAGGCTAAAGCGAGAAAGGTGGCCACAGAGAATCCAGAACCATTTAAACAGGCACGAGAGCAGGGTGATGCAAGAGATACCCGCGATCAGGCCGATCAGGATATAGATAAGTTCAACTTGCTGGTGGTGGCAGATGAAGACACTTCACAGAAAAGCAAGTATCAGCGTCAAAGCAGGGGGGGAAAAGTACAGAATATGAGAGCCCCGGTCGAGCTTGAGCCAAAGTTTGTACTCACCTATTATGAAAGGGATTACGAGGTGCGCAGGCCGGTATACTATTCAGAAACTATAGACAGGGCAAACAAAGAGCTTTACCTTACCTGGCTTCTGAAAGTTACCAACAACGAGGCGTCGTTAAATGAGTTGCAGATACAAACACATTTCCGCTCTATTGACAACTATTCTGGAAGGATTGAACATGAGTCCGCTAACGCTGCTCTCTATTTCGGAAGAGGAATGGATTTTATGCTTGTTCAGGATTATGAAAATGCTCTTAAGGACATGAGCAGGGTCCTTGAATTGATGCCGGACATGTTGGTAGCTCATTTTGCAAAAGCGATTATCCGCACAAAACAAATTGAATATGATCATCTGATTGAACAGCCGCTACTGATGGATGCACAGTCAGGGATCGATCTGCCTGATCTGGGTAAAATGCCTGGAAAGGCTAAGTTGCCGGAGATATCAACAAAGTCGATTGAATATGAAGAGATACTGAAAGAGTATGAAAAGATTATCAGCTTAAATCCCGGTTTCATATACGCTTATTACAACCGTGCCGAGATCTTCAGCCTTGAGAAAGATTTTCGTGCTGCGATAGCCGACTACACCAAGGCTATTGAGCTAGAACCTCAGTTTGCCGAAGCTTATTTTAACCGGGGGGGATTGTCACGCCTCTCTATCGGAGAGTCCGAAGATGGGCTAGACGACCTCCGCAAAGCAGGTGAACTGGGTGTTGTTCAATCATACAGTATTATTAAGAGAATGCAGTAAAGAGGTCCCTTATTAACATTCCAGAAACATTTTTATTGTGAATTTGCTATCTCGTAATTCACAAAATCATTACATTTGCAGTCACATAAGAAAAAAAGTTATTTTAGAACAGCATAACATGATAGAAATTACATTTCCCGATTCATCAGTAAGGGAATATGAAAAGGGGGGGTAACAGGATTAGATATAGCAAAGAGTATAAGTCACCGTTTAGCTCAGGAAGTGCTTGCAGTAAGTGTGAATGGTGAAACATGGGATTTGACAAGGCCGATAGAGGATAATGCAACTGTGCGGTTGCTGAAATGGGAAGATGATGAGGGTAAGCACGCTTACTGGCACTCGTCGGCTCACCTGATGGCAGAAGCACTGCAAGAGCTCTATCCGGGGGGGATTAAATTCGGTATAGGCCCCGCTATTGAAAACGGATTCTACTATGACGTGGATCCGGGTGAGGGCGTTACCATTAAGGAGTCAGATTTTCCTGTTATTGGATGATGGAGCTTATCACGGCCAAAGAGGATATTGAGAGAAAAGTATATCCAAGAGTGATGCCGTAAGAATGTTTTCTGAACGAAACGAGAGCTACAAGGTAGAGCTCATCAAAGAGCTCGATGACGGCTCAATAACTACATATACACAGGGTAATTTACTGATCTGTGCCGGGGGGCCCTCACTTGCCCAATACATCATATATAAAGGCCGTAAAGATTCTGTCATCTGCGGGAGCTTACTGGCGCGGCGATGAGAAACGCCCACAGCTCACCCGGCTCTATGGGATCACATTCCCGAAAAGAAGATGCTGGATGAGTATCTTTGATACTTGAAGAGGCCAGGAAGAGAGATCACCGAAAATAGGAAAAGAGCTCCAGCTGTTTGCTTTTTCTCAGACAGTAGGTGCTGGATTGCCTTTGTGGTTGCCAAAAGGTACGCAGCTGAGGCTTAGGTTGGAAGACTTCCTGAAAAGATTCAGAATGATTTTGATTACGACCAGGTAATTACACCTCATATAGGGCACAAGCAGCTGTACATCACTTCGGGGGCATTATGCAAAATATGGTAAAGACTCTTTTCAACCGATAAAAACACCCGAAGAAGGTGAGGAGTTCCTTTGAAACCAATGAACTGCCCACATCACTGTGAAATATATAAAACCTTTCCGCGCTCATATAAAGATTTGCCTCTGAGGCTGGCAGAGTTCGGAACAGTGTACAGGACGAGCAGAGCGGAGAGCTGCACGGCCTTACCCGTGTAAGAGGTTTCACGCAAGATGATGCACATATCTTCTGTACACCCGATCAGGTAAAGATGAATTTCTGAAGGTGGTGGATATTATTTTTATAATCTTCAAAGCGTTGAATTTTGAAAATTTGAAGCTCAGATATCACTTCGCGACCCGATAAACAGGGAAAAATATATAGGATCTGATGAAAATTGGGAGAAAGCTGAACGGGCAATTGTTGAGGCTTGTAATGAGAAAGGGCTAAAAGCGAAAGTGGAAACTGGAGAGGCTGCTTTCTATGGCCCAAAACTTGATTTTATGGTGAAGGATGCTCTGGGGGGGCGACGCTGGCAGTTGGGAACCATACAGGTGGATTACAACCTCCCTGAAAGGTTTGAGCTGGAATATACAGGTGCCGATAATCAGAAGCACCGTCCCGTAATGATTCACAGGGCACCTTTCGGATCAATGGAGCGTTTTGTGGCGGTTCTCATAGAGCATACCGCCGGTAAGTTTCCATTGTGGCTTGCTCCCACTCAGGCAGTGATACTTCCGGTTAGTGAGAAATTCAATGAATATGCAAAAAAATGCAGTAAAAGAGCTGAAAAGGTTTGGTATAAGGGCAGAGGTAGATGACCGCAATGAAAAGGTGGGGGGGCGAAAAATTCGAGATAATGAATTAAAAAGGATACCCTATCTGCTTATCGTGGGTGAGAAAGAAGCAGAAAATGAAGAGGTTTCGGTAAGAAACAGGGCGGAGAAGACAAAGGTTCGGTAAAATTGCTTACATTTGCAAAAGAAATTTCAAGGGAGGTTGAAGAAATGATGAATCCTGCGAAATTTTGATGATTTATATCGATTTAACAACGAAATTAAAATTAATTACAACAACACAGAGAAAAAATTAACAGTTTCTGAATGAGAAAAGACTCAAAAGACCAGCACCGTATCAATGAACGAATCCGGGTACCGGAAGTCCGATTAGTAGGCGATAATGTAGAAGAGGGTATTTATTCTACGAGAGAAGCAATGAGAATTGCCGAAGAAAAAGAATTGGATCTTGTTGAAATTGCTCCCATGGCTAAACCGCCTGTATGCAGGATCATAGATTATCAGAAATTTATGTATCAACAAAAGAAAAGCTGAAAGAACAAAAAGCTAAAGCGGTTAAAGTTACTGTGAAAGAGATCCGGTTTGGTCCGCAAACAGATGATCACGACTATAACTTTAAACTGAAACATGCCATGAATTTTCTGGGCGAAGGCTCAAAAGTAAAAGCATACGTTTTTTTCAGAGGGCGTTCCATACTTTTCAAGGAGCAGGGTGAAGTGTTGCTTCTGCGTTTCGCAAACGACCTTGAGGATTATGCCAAAGTGGAACATTTGCCTATTATGGAGGGAAAACGTATGTCTATCATGCTTACCCCCCTAAGAAAGGTTCCCCCTGCCCTTAAGAAAGAGAACAAAGAAGAGTAACGTTTTCAGCACTTTATCCTGGATATCTCAGCGAATTTCTCAAGTGATTTCTGATTGCGAGTAACGTTTTCAGCACTTTATCCTGGATATCCTGGCCACTGAGGCGGCCTGATTAGTTATGTACCCCCCCGATCTGTAAAAAAATTAAAGAATTGTTTGCTTAAAGAAAATAAAATCATTACTTTTGCAAACTTTTCGCCGTATTGCGGATTGGGAAAAGATATTAGTAATAACAAATTTGAGAACAGCAAAATGCCAAAAATGAAGACTAATTCCGGTTCTAAAAAGAGGTTCGCCCTTACCGGAACAGGAAAAATCAAACGGAAACATGCGTACAAGAGTCACATTCTGACGAAAAAGACAAAAAAAAGCAGAAGAGAAATCTTACGCATACGGGACTTGTTCACAAATCAGACTTGAATAGTATTAAAACACTGTTAAGGCTGAAATAACCGACGTTTCCAGTAAAGAGATTTAATAACCGGATGTACGCTCCCAAGAGCTCTGCAGGACAGAGACGCTAACATTCAAAACAAGTAACATTATGCCAAGATCAGTAAATCATGTTGCTTCACGCAACCGCAGAAAAAAAGTTCTGAAATTAACAAGAGGCTACATTGGTGCCCGCAAAAATGTGTGGACCGTAGCAAAAAAACACGTGGGAGAAGGGACTTACCTACGCCTATCGTGACCGTAAAAACAAAAAAACGCAACTTCCGCGCTTTGTGGATACAGCGTATCAATGCGGCAGCCCGTGAAAACGGTATGTCATATTCCCGCCTTATGGGTGCTTTGCACAAAAATGAGATTGAAATCAACCGTAAGGTTCTTGCCGATTTGGCAATGAATCATCCAGAAGCGTTTAAAGCAATAGTGGATAAGGTAAAATAACCGGCCCGAACACAGGCGGTAAAAATATAGAAAGGGAGGATCTGGAGAAGATTTTCCTTTTTTTTGTTTATCTTTGCGGAAAAAGAATAACTGTTTTTGATAGCAGTGGAACAACAGTTTCGTAAGCCGTTTCCATGTTTAAATCCGTAACAGCTGGTATTCGGTAATTAGTTTGTGCTTTCAACCTACGGCATGATAAAAATAGTGTCTCAATTATTTCCGCTTCTTCTGCAAGCACCTGCAGAGAGAGAATTAGATAAGTTGAAAAACTCAGAAAATGTTCTATGATATGAAAAAAAGATGGGAAAGGGGACTCCTATGCTTACCGTGGATGGCCCCCCTCAACAAACCAAAAAGAGTTATAGATAGACAACAATATGAGAACCATTTCAATTGAAGAGCAAGAACGCATAGATAATGCGATCAGGGCATGCAGGCTGTGCTATGTGGGGGATGTCTGATGAAAACGGAATTCCGTATGTATTACCAATGAACTTCGGTTACGAAGAGGGAATTATTTATCTTCATTCGGCACAGGAAGGGCATTCAATCTCTATCATTGAGAAAATCCAAATGTATGCATTACCTTCTGTACAGACCCCCCCACGCTTGTGTGGCAGAATGAGGAAGTGGCTTGCAGTTACCGGATGCGCTCCTATAGTGTGATCTGTAAAGGTAAGGTAGTTTTCGAAGAAGAGTATGATGAGAAAGTAAAAGCGCTGGATATTATTATGCGCCAATACTCCGGCAGGAAGTTCAGTTATTCGGTACCTTCTGTTAATAATGTAAAGATATGGAAGGTTGAGTTTGAAAATGTATCGGCAAGAGAATTCGGTGTGCCGGGCCCAAACACGATAAAATATAAAGACCGGAAGTCATTTTAATTTATCCTGTTTGTTGCTGATGAAAGTTATTAAACCTTATCGAATTGTAACTGATGAGAGTTATTAAACCTTACCGATAAACTTTTTCAATGGTTTGTTGTTGAAATGAGTGGGCATTTTGAAATCACACTTTAGAGAAATTATAATGAAAAAAAATAACAACCATCCTCGCAGCACTTATGATTGTGCTTGCGGCATCGGCTGCCAAGCCGCAGGAAAAAAAAGACCGTAAAACCAATAGAACTGACAAAGGCTGCATTTCTGGAAAAAGTTTTCGACTATGAAAAGAATCCAGAAGCCTGGAAATATATGGGTGATAAGCCGGCAATAGTCGATTTTTATGCCGACTGGTGCGGCCCATGCAGGATAACATCTCCCATACTTGCAGAGTTGGCTGCAGAATATGGCGACTATATCCATGTATATAAAATCAATGTGGACAAAGAGCCAGAGCTGGCGTCTGTCTTTGGTGTGCAGAGCATCCCCCCCTTTTCCTCTTTATTCCCATGAAAGAGCAACCTCAGATGGCGATGGGTGCTCTGCCAAAAAAAATCATTCAGGGAGGTTATTGATACATTTCTGCTGAAAAAAAAGATAATAAGTCTGCCCTTTGACTTTTTTTTATTTATACCTAAACAATAGAAAGAGTGATGGACTTTATTTGAACCATATAAAAAAAAGTTTGGGCGATTGTCTATTTTCAGGACTACACACAAAAATAAGAGAATGATCACAAGTCTGCAAAATACTTCGATAAAAAACATTGTAAAACTGTCGAAGAGCAACGAGAGAAAAAGCAACAGCTGTTCGTGATTGAAGGTGCGAGGGAGCTTTCCCTGGCCTTGCAGAGCGGATATAAGGTAGAGTCGGTATACGTGTGCTACGAGATGTTTGAAAAGTCGAAATATCCCGACATCCTGAAATCGTTGCCCGGGAATAATATTTTCGATATATCACTACAGGTATTCGGGAAAATAGCATATCGAGAGAATTCCGATGGGATTGTGGCAATTGCAAAGCCTAAACATCACAGACTATGTGACATACATCTCTCCTCCAACCCTTTTGTTATACTGCTTGAATCGGTTGAGAAGCCAGGCAACCTGGGTGCTGTTCTTCGCACCGCCGACGCTGCAGCTGTTGATGCGGTGATTGTATGTGATCCACAGACCGATCTGTATAACCCAAATGTGATCCGCTCAGGGGGGGTGGGGGGGGCATCTTTACCGTGCAGACGGCCGCCTGCTCTTCCGAAGAGGCATTTGCATGGCTGCAGGCGCATAATATCCGTTCTTATGCAGCAGAATTACAGGCTTCTGATTTTTACCAAAATATAGACTTTAAACAACCTTCAGCTATTATAATGGGGGACCGAGGCAGACGGGCTCACCCAATTCTGGCTGAAAAATGCGACAAAGCGAATCAAAATCCCCCCCATGCGCGGTAAGATTGATTCGCTGAATGTCTCGGTCTCCACTGCCGTGCTCACGTTTGAAGCAATGCGGCAACGAGGTTTTTAATCTGTAACCATAAATAAGTTTTTATAATAATTGACGTTTATTAATTTTCAGATAATATAAGAAGCAGCCCTTCCTTGCTCTTTACAGAAAAAGAATCGTTTAGGTTGAAGTTACCGCCTTTTTGAAAATCTTCTACATCAGGTGCCGACAAAGAACATTTTGACGGATTCATACGTAACAATTTCCAGTCGAATTTAAGTTTCACTTCGGTATCGTCATCACCGAAGTTGCCGATAGAAATCAATACTTTTCCCGGTTTTACGTATGCGGTTGCTTTTACGTTATCAGATGATGTTTTTACGGGACAATCTTCATCCCAGTATCCCAGCATTCTGGCATCTTCAATGCTGAATGATTTCCAAAGAGACCATACTGGTGCCGGTGAATATTTGCTATATGAATGACGGGCGGTAGTTCCATAGACCATTCCAAGGAAACGATTTCCCCCCCATCCTGCAACATCTCGCTCATTTGTCCGAATGGTATGCCTGAGAAGGTGACAAACCATTCGTCAGGGGTCATTTGATTGTATTTGAAACTTTCGCCGAACCATAATCGATCTATATAGGGGAAAAAAAATCGGTATATTGATTTGCGGGGGCCAACAGAATACCATGTGTTGGAGTGTAGGTCTACAAGTGCTCCCGGACGATATTCCTGAATGATTTTCTCATGCGTTTCATAACATTTCTGTCGAAAGATACATCATCCATATAAATTCCGTCTAGTTTGTAGTTTTCAAACATCCAGCGTAACCCTTCCAGGTAATAATTTATCCATCGCGAGAACCCGTTGAGCACCAATGCCGCATCTGATGTTTCGTTGGGCAGTTCGGTGTACCAGGCTGGTTTGTAATCATCTATCAGTTGCTCGCACAGCCATGGAACACCATATCCCCCCCGGCCACCGGGAAAAATTTCGTGATTTAAGCTTTTAGAGCAAATATTTCCGTTGTGTAATTACTTAACTCTCGTATAGTATAATATATTTTGACCTTTCTATTGAACTGATGCTGATGAGCTATAAAGTCAATGAGTGAGTCGCGGACTATGAATGGGTAGTTTATTACCGGATTGAGGTTCTGGGCATGATGTATATTGGCAATATTAGCTCCTTCTTCCGCTGCTTTGTCGAATCCGGCTGGTTTACTGTGGTAGTATCTTTCCGAGAAGTGTTTTGCTGTATTTACAGGCTTTACTGGTGTGATAAGCAATGCAAATTCAAAATCTTTTATCTCAGATGAGATGGTATCCATACCGGTTTGGGCAATAACTGTCGCCCGCTTTCCTTTTGAGCCTGTTACTGATATTGAACCATGCCCGTTGTTCGACCATGTCTGTGGTGGAGCAGGTTTGTAATCGTTCAATAATGGGCCATTATAACCCGAGCCCCCCCGAAATTCCACATGAAGCCCAGCCTTGTCATTTCCCATCCAATAACTATCCCAGGGCCCTTCCCAGTCCCAGCTGTGGCTTACGGGCCGTGATCCCCCCTTCAAAGCCTGTCCCCATGAAATATTCAGAAGCATAGGGAGTATAAACAGATATAAGTTTAATGTTTTTTACCGTTATCGGAGTGTTTGCTGATAATTGAATATTAAAACGTATATATCCATCATATTCCATATATGCGGAGCAATTGAAGAGGATGTTTTTTTGTGACGATGAGGAAGTCCACTTTATCAATCCATCGGCCTCTTTGTGTAAGGAAGTATTGGTGGCGTTAAATTCAATTATTTCCTTATCAGTTTCAATAAGGAACTTTAGCGGTTTTCCAGAACCTGCTTATTGTTGATTTTAATGGATGAGGGGGAGGCCGTTTTTGGCAATGGTTATTTTATCGGTAGCGGTAATTGTGTTGCCGTCTATTGTCATTGGTTTGTATGGATAAACAGGAAGATTATCTTCTCCTATCCGCGAATTTAGCCAACGCAGGCGTGCATGCCTCCATAAGTCGCCATCCCCCCTTTATCTGCAAGGATCTCTTCTACTACTTCAATTTGCACCGGGATGCTTCGCGGTGAAATTCCATCGGCAGTCAATGTTACAACACCTTTATAAAAACCTGGTTTTGCATTTTCGGGAATCTGGATACCACACCATAAAGCCTGAACTTTGTCTTTAGGAACATTTACAGTAAATGTTAGAGGGTTGCCATCCCAGTTAACTCCTTCCTGATTGAAGCAAGTTACCTCTTTTTTTGAGATTCGATCACTATTATTCGTGAAATCGCTGAATATAAGCCGAACGTTTTTAACTTCCTGATGTGCTGCCCACAAGCCGATCTGCCAAACATAATATTCATTGCGCATGGCTCTTCCGGAGAAACTTTCTGAAATTACATTTTTTTGTCCAGTGTGCAGGAATTTGATTCGTAAGGCGGATTGGGAATGCCCTGTCTTCTGTAAAAATAATTGGATTCCCGACATGTTCATTACGTAAGCTATCCATCTCTTTTGAGTAGCAATACATCCCATAGGTGTGAAAAAGTCGAAACGTGAACGACTTTCGAATCGTATCAACCGGCTTTGGGTAATGTTTCAATGTTTTTTTGGCAGGGAGGAGAGCCATCCTTTGTCCGCTTCATATACCGGAGGCAGGTAATCGTTCCATGGTTCTCCATAACGGGCGTCGTTCCATCCTTTTCGATATCTGTATGGCATATAGTAGATATAATATACTGCAGATGCTGCATCCGGCTCAAAGACAACAGTACCTGATTCAGATGAAAACTCAGTGATGGAGATGTTTTTTTATTTCATTCCCGGTTTCGGAATTGATCACGATAATTTTTTTGTTTCGGGCCGCATATCCGGTCGCCTCCAGGGTAACTTTACATATACTGCATTAGTGTTTTCAAGACTGTTAAAGGATACAATGGCCCGATGATTACCATATCCGTCGCGCGCCAAAGATGTGTCAGAAACGAACAAAAGGAATTCCATCTGGGGGCATATGGCATGTATTGACTATCCCCCCATCTTGAGAGAATGATTTTCCAAAAATGATTAAATGTAGAATTAAAAGAAAAAAGAAATTTTTTTTCATTTGTTTTGTTTTCAAGTGTTAGGTGCTTATTTAACTATCAATTTTAACTGTTTAATTATTTGCCGCAAATATAATTAATTAACTGTTTATTTAATTCGACAACATGGATTATTAAGTAAAAAAAATTACATGGCGATTATTTTACATATTTATATTAGACAAAGGCCTATTGTTAAAAACAGGCCTTTGTCATTTGATTGCTGATTTTAATATCCAGGATTCTGATCGTCTTTCAACAGTGGATTCACGTCAATGGCACCAGTGGGTATCGGCATCAATAATAACCGGTCGTCCCAGGTTTTGTTAATGACCACACTTCCGTCGGGAGCATATGAGGGCCCATTGAGGTGCTTGTTGCAATACTCACTTCCGTAACGGCGCACATCATCGTAACGATGACCCTCAACGGCAAGTTCAATGCGACGTTCGTTGCGCAAGAATTCAATAGCTTGTTCCTTTGTCAGGTTTACAGGTATCTCAGGCATACCGCAACGGTCGCGAATTTCATTTAGCGCAGCACGAACATCGGAGTCGTAACTCGCGTTCATCAAATGAGCTTCAGCAAACGTTAATAATACTTCGGCGTAGCGAATTGTCGGATAATCATCTGATGAGCCGAACCTGTCCCATGGATTTATTGAAACCATCTTACGATAGCTGAACCCGGTCCAGGATTCATTTCCGTTTCTATCAATCACAGAGGGATCCCAATTTGTAATAAAATTCGCCTTTGGTGAACCGTGCCATCTGAAGGGGGGGAACATAAGTGTCACATATAAGCGGCTGTCTCTATTTTTAAATTCTTTCATGTAATTATACGTCATTAGCTCATTGCTTGTCGCGAATAACTTATAATCATCTGTAGACAAATCCTTGGCATGATTCCATATTGCTTTAAAGTCTTCTGCTCTCTGGTCGGCAGAAATTCTGTTCTGCATAGTTTTCCATCAACTTTCCAATACGCGTCTACCAAGTCTTGCATAGGTTCAAATGATGAATAACCGTGATGGATAGACATTGACATAGGAATCATGTAGGTGTAACGTGACCAGTCGTAGTTGTTTGCATCAGCCATGTATTCTCGTGTAACCACATACTCCGGGTTTGATGGGCTGGCATTCTCTTTTTGCCAAAGTGTTTCATAGCTGAACATACCGCGTATAAACTTTTCTTTATCGATACCCAGTTCGTTAAAATCAACATACAGATCCATCTCCAGGGCTTCCTTTTTTTTGTGCATCATCTAATGCTCCAGTCATACGGAACAAGGAGTGTTTGCCACTATCCATTACCTCCTTGGCCGATTTTCTGCTTCAGCGTAATTCTTGAAATACAAAGCTGCCCGGGCCCGCAAGGCTAAAGCTCCGTAACGTGTTATTCGTCCCGATTCATTCATATAACCACCAGAATATTTCTCGGGGAGAATTTTGGAAATCTCCTCTAATTCATCTAATATGAAAGAGCGTACTTTTTCTACTGGATCGCGGGGGTACATTCTCGGCGTTGTAGGTCATCAAATCAGTTATTATGGCAACCTTACCGTAATATTGCGTCATTTCCAAATATGCAAATGCTCTGAAAAGCGTGCTTCCGCCTTCATACGGTTTTTTATGTTTTCATTCATTTCACAGTTATCAACGTTTTTCAGGAAGTTATTTGCTAAACGTATACTTTCAAACTGTAGTCTCCGTACGTTGCTGCTGTACTGATTCCGTTTTGTTGAACCAACTCGAAATTACCTTCCCATGGTTTGTGGCTATGGGCGTTATCCGTACACATTTCATCCCATATATCCATTGCTTTCATTGAAGAGTAGCAACTATTAAGTGCGTACCATGCATCTTTTTCTGTTTCCCAGAAACTTTCAGCAGATATTTCGGCGGGAGGTACTACTTCCAGGTCGCATGCCGTAAAAAAAAGCAGCTAATACAAGCAGTGCAAGGATTTTATTTATTTGTAGTTTCATATTCATTATTTTATTAATCATTAAAATGAGAAGTTTACACCTAATGCCATAGATTTTGTTCCTAACGCAGATACAACACTTCCTGCCGTTTCGGGATCAAAATCTTTCATTTTTTTTGTCGGCGCGAATAGTCAACAAGTTCTCACCTGTCAGGAAAAACTTCATAGAGTTCATATTGAGTTTTGAAAGTGCACTTTTGGGTACTAAATAACCAAGCGTGATGGTTTTTATGCGAAATAGTCAGAGTTGTACAAGCTGTAAGAACTGAATGCTCTGTTGTAAGATGTATGTGGATCGCTTGCATCATAAATTCTTGGGTAAATGGCGTACTGGTCAGGATTGGATTCTGTCCAGCGCTTCATGTGAAACCTTCTTGGGTTGTCTTGTCCGTGGAAGAACGGGTGAAGTTGATATACTTCAAATGCAACGTTCGTTCCGTTTATGCCTTGGCCGAAAACTGATAAATCGAAGTTTCGGTATATTACACTCATATTCAATCCATAAGTAATGTTGGGTACATCATTGCCAATAATGGCGCGGTCATCATTTGTTATCGATTCTTTATATTTTATATCTCGTTGCGGAATAAATTTTATGTCACCTGCATTAGGCACTACGTTCCCATACTTATAGTATTCAGAATTGTCAATGTCGGACTGTGTGTACAATCCATCAGTTTTAAATCCATAGAAAGACCCTATAGACTCTCCTTCCCTTAGAATATATTTTCCGACACCGTGAGGCATATTGCTGATAATGTCTTTAGATGTTGCCAAATCAATAATGCGGTTATTATTAATAGAAACATTTCCTCCAATTACATAGCTTATTTTACCGATAGTATTTTGATGGTTAAGTGTAAACTCGAAACCTTTGTTTCGTACTTTTGCTATATTTTGAGATGGGGGGGGTTGCTTATGCCGGTCTCCCACGGCACATTATACCCAAGCAGGATGTCGCTGGTTTTTTTTAATGTAGTAATCGGCAGTTGCTCTCAGCTTTCCGTTCCAGAAGTCTGCATCAAGCCCGATGTCGGACATGGTGACTTTCTCCCATCCCAGTTTTCGTTTGCAGGCTTTGACTCTCTGATTCCCTTAACGGGGGGTGTTATCAAATGTGTAGTTTGAATTTGATGCATAGTTTTGAAAATAGTCATAATTACCCACATTATTGATGTTGCCCAGTGAACCGTAAGATACCCTTAGTTTAAGATTGTCGAGCCAGCTTCTTGTTTCCTTCATAAATGTTTCCTCACTAATTCTCCATCCGGCAGAAAATGATGGGAAGTAACCCCCCCAACGGTTGTCTTTGTGAAAACGAGACGAGGCATCAGCTCTGAAGTTCGCTTCCACCAAATAGCGGTCAGACAGAGAGTAGGTAATGCGAGAAAAGTAGGAAAGCATCTTATTTTCTGTTGAGCCTGAAGAGTTTTTGTAATTAGGCCCGGAAGTAGCTCCGGCAGACATGTCGGTAAAGGTGTCAGCGGAAATTTCAGAGATCCGTTGAGAGCTTCATATTTGTATTGCTCATATGAGCTTCCGAGTAAAAATGTTAAATCGTGAATATCTTTTTTTATGACTGTAATTAGCAGTAGTTGTATAGTTCAGCCACATGTTGCTGTTCCAGTCCATATTCATGATATTTTGTGTATTACCCGAACCGTTAACCATTGTGCCTGGAGATAAGTAGTTGGGAACCAGGTCTCTTGTGCCGCTATAGCTTTTACCTTTATATTCAGTATTCTGATATACCCCCTTGCGCTGAAATAATCAGATCTTTTAAAGGCTTGAGGTCCACTCCTATCTCGAACATTGAATTGGTGGTTTTATTTTCCGACCAACTCCTGTCACCGTAAGAACGCAACGGGTTGCCGCCGATAAATGTACCGCTTGCCAGCTGTCCTGCATTTATAGATCCCCAATCGCCGTTAGATTGCTTTGCTACAAAAGTTGATGGTACTATCAACATGTTGGCCATTGATGGGGGGGTTCCTCCATCAACTCGTCTGGTACGTTGAATATATTTCACTTTCCCATTGAAAGTAAGCCAGCTTGTTAAATCTGAAGAAACATTCAGATTCAGATTATATCGTTGATTGTTCCGGTTCTTAAAGCTTTCGGTGTCATATAAATATCCCAACCCTGTATAATATCTGATCTTTTCGCTTCCACCGTTAAAGCTTAATGAGTGCTGGGTCGTTGGTGCATAATCCTTGAAAATTAGATCTGCCCAGTTTGTGTTCGGATACAGATCTGGTTTGCTACCATCTTTAAACCATTTAATTTCATCATCTGAAAATCCCTGGTTTTTCCCTCCCGCCGGATTAGAATTGAATTTTGCTTCGTTGAAAAGTTCGGCATATTCCCATGAGTTTACGTATTTAGGTTCGTATGTAGGCGTTTTAAATCCGTAATATCCGCTATAAGAGACATTTACGTTGCCCTGTTTTCCCTGTCTTGTGGTTACTAATACAACTCCGTAGGCGGCACGTGATCCATAAATTGCCGATGAAGCAGCATCTTTCAGAAAAGAGATTGATTCGATACTGTTTGGATCTAAGTTCGCAAAAACGAAGCGTCAGATATAGCTCCATCAATTACATATAGAGGTGCTGAGGTTCCCAGATTTCCTCGTCCACGAAAATTAATACTGGGCGTTTGTCCCCGGACGGGATATAACCGTAACACCTGCAGCCGCACCTTGGATGGCTGACAGAACATTGGGCTGAACACGGTCTTTAATATCATCTGTATTAATGGATGTTACCGAACCGGTCAGGTTGATTTTTTTTGCACCCATACCCTACAACTACCAATTCTTCCAATGTTTTGTATCTTCCTGCATCGTGATGTTGAAGGATGAGCGCCCGCTTACAGGCACCTCTTCGTTTCGATAACCAATGTATGAAACAATCAATATACTACCGGAAGACACTTCGAGAGTAAATCACCATCCATATTGGTGACTGTTCCATTCGATGGATTTTCTTTTTCAATAATTGTTGCGCCGATGATCGGTTCTCCGGCAGCATCAACAATATGGCCTTTAATGGCTGTTTTTTTATTTTGATCTTCAGTGATACTTTTT
>JMBX01000199.1_pt1 | contig 16528 bp, 25 predicted proteins | sample 616521 | NCBI WGS metagenome assembly JMBX01 (sample SAMN02727906, study PRJNA239997) | anaerobic digester metagenome | biome: anaerobic digester; isolation source: mesophilic anaerobic digester inoculated with municipal waste water sludge... | place: Germany: Bielefeld University, CeBiTec ...
AAACTTTTCAGTCCCCCCCTTATATTTTGAAAATATACTTACAATACACGTCCTACATGATTCAATACAAGCTCCTGAATGGCCTTGTGTATAAGCGTCAACTGCAGATTTGTAAGCATCATATACTTCTATATGGTTACTTTTTATCCATGATTCAACAGAAAACATCTCACTTACTCTTACAAAGTCACTTTCCATGCAAGCAGAAACTTTAACTTTTTCAAATTCAATGGATATGTTTAATCCTAAAATCTCGTAAAGTTTAGCTAGTTCTTCAAAGTCTTCAACGCCATTTTCGCAAATGTATCTTACATTGAAAGATTTTGTTATTTCTTTTAGCAGGTTGATAATATCCTCATGCCTGTTTTCCTTATATAAATCCGAGAAAATACTATCTAAACCTAAGAACACATCGTATTCTTCGTTATTATTCTCGAATTTGTGCGCATAACCTTGATTATAAAAATATGGCACCAGATAGTCTATATATTTTTCGTAAAGGTCATTAAGCCCCCCCACACATTTTAATCTGGCCTTAAATTCCGAGTTTTTTTTCTTATAAAAAAAGCCTGGTCTGCTAACTATTTCTGCAATTTTTTGAAAGAATTATTTCTTTATCATTCATTTTTTTCACCTCACCTAATATTTAATAACTATAACTTTTTCAAAGTAGGTAACACTTTCTCTAAATATTCCTGCCAATATCCCTCGTCATCGCCTTCCATATCGTGAAGCCAATAGTACATAAATAATATCTCAAATTCCTGCTTTCTACCTTTTATAAAGGACTTTTCGGCATTTTCTATACAAAGAATCAAGATTAAAAAGGTTACTTTTGCCTATAATCATAATCGTACTTTCTCCAATTATATTGACTCTTTCTTCTATGTGTTGAGGGCCAAATATCCTCATTATCAAAAAACTGTTTATCCAATCATAAGCAAAGGCAAGAAGATTTACTTGATGCTTTGCCCAGGTTTCTCAATCCAATCAGTAATTTCTTCCGATATTGACGGTATCCCAAAATTAAACTTTTGCTCACTTTCTACCCTATGATATTCTTTTATAAAAAAGAAAAAGCATTTCTGTCTGATCCTTAAGAAATGGTAACCTTTTAATTAGTCGTGAATAACAATCATATGAAGCATTTCTAAATTCACTATCAGTATTATATAAAAAAGAAAAGGTCATTCTCCTTCATGATGTTTCCAATGTATCTGTGTATTTGCTTCCCGTACTCATTATAAATACTAACAGCCCATTCTCTAACTTCAGGATCGTACTCTCTTAGCTGCTTACGATATTTCTCCAACTTTTCATTATGGAGTACTGTTTTTTTTCCTCAGCTTCCGTAATATTCAGATAGTTGTTAAAATACTCAAATACATAATCAACACAGATTTTAATATTTTGTGCACGTGCATCAATGTCAAATTCATTGAGTTTATCTTCCTTTTTCCTTCGTGCAATGTATTCCTCAATGCTTAGCATTCTTTCACCACCTCTCGCATGTGATTTTGCTATTCTTAGGAAGATTAATATAAAGCCAATAAATCATTTCGGCTAGTATCCAGAGTTAATCTTTTTATATCTCTGCTGATTAGATGAAGTCTTTTCAATTGCCTTTATATTACCTTCCATTTTATTTACGTAGTTTAAAAATAAAGTCCCAAGCAGAAGTCGATCCTTTCTGGGTATTCTATTCCATACATAACCCTTGAACAGATCTTTAACAAGAAAGACTTCACCTTCATTCAAGTTTTCAGTTTCCTTAATAGCTTCTTCTAGTAACTCATTAACATCACCCATGTTGTCATCTCCTTATCAATAACAATATCAACAACATTGTTAATAAGATTATATGCCTTTTACCAATTCCAGTCAATGAAAGAAAACCACCAATCAAGAGAATATATCTCCTGAATGGTGGTCATTCATGAAGGTTATGTTTATACATCTACTTCTACACCAGATTTAAATTCAATAGTTAGTTTATCATCATAGACCGTTATTTTCTCTATAAGTCTCCTTACTAGTTGCTCATCATACTCCTCAAGGAGGGTGGATTGTTCATTAGGAATTTTTCCATATCTTCTAGCCTTTGCTTGGAGCCTTTTTTTTGCCAGCTTCTTCTGCTAAAGCCTTATGCCTTTCCTCTCTGAGCCTGTAAATCTCATCAGCAATGTCGTTATAATCCTCTTTGGAATTGGCCAGTCTCAAAAGGTCTTTTTGTAATTCCTCTAGCTTTTTATCTATCTCGGAAACAACATTATTGTCCGTTTCACTTATCACTGTTTCTATATTTTCCTTTAAGGTAAGCAAAAAGCCATCCTTTTGCCCTATCAGTTTATTAATTGCATCCACCGTAGCAATACCTATCATATCCTCCAGCACGGTTCGGGAATGACAAGCTAACCCTGTATTCTCAAGCCTACTGACGCATCTCCAAACAATCGATTTTTTTACCTCGGTTATTCCAATGAACTCTACGGTATATTTCGCCACACTCTCCACAGAAGATAATTTGCGAAAATACATGATTTGAACTAAAGTTTCTTTTCTTTCCACTAGTACTTATATGTCCTCTACTTCTACGAACTAACTCTTCTTGTACCTGCATGAAAATTTCACGCGGGATAATGGCTTCATGGTTATTCTCTACATAATACTGAGGTACGATTCCGTTATTTACAACCCTCTTTTTTTGTAAGAAAATCTACCGTATAAGTTTTTTTTGGAGCAGTGCATCACCAATGTATTTTTCATTGCTTAATATTTTCCTTATAGTACTGGTATGCCACCTTTTTTTCCCCCCCGCACCTGTAAGTATGCCATCAGCTTCAAGTCCTTTTTTTTGATTTTATCCATACTGGAGCCTTCAAGATACTCTCGGTAAATCCTTTTAACTATTTCAGCTTCCTCCGGCACAATTACTAATCGCTTATTTTCATCTTTGGTATATCCTAAAAACCTAGAACAATTGACCATTACCTCTCCCTGTTGGTATCGGTATTGATAGCCAAGCTTTACATTCTGGCTTAATGACTGGCTCTCTTGTTGCGCTAAGGATGCCATAATGGTAAGCATAATTTCACCTTTGGCATCCAGTGTATTGATATTTTCTTTCTCAAAATATACCGCTACATTTTATCTTTAAGTTTCCTGATGTATTGTAGACAGTCCAAGGTATTTCTAGCAAATCGGCTTATTGATTTGGTAATAACCATATCAATTTTCCCAGCCATGCACTCATCAATCATTCGATTAAATTCGTCGCGATTTTTTTGTATTTGTGCCGCTGATACCATCATCAGCAAAGATCCCTGCAAATTCCCACTCTGAATTCTTCTTGATAAACTCTGTATAGTGTTCAATCTGCACTTCGTAACTACTAGCCTGCTCATCACTATCTGTAGAAACTCTGCAATAAGCAGCGACCCGAAGTTTTGGTGTTTCATCTTCTTTTCGATTGTTGCCTACACGTTTTATTGCAGGTATAATCATTACATTTTTATTAACTGCCATCTTGCTGCACCTCACTTTCTATTAAGCTGTATACATATTCCGCTTGTGTAAAAGGATTTGTATGCTTCTGAATTACTTGTCCTATGGTAAAATTCTTAGAAATAGTAGGTTTATCTTCTTTCTTGGGTTCAAAGATTCTACCTAGCTCTTTTGCTCTCTTTACCCTCTCTGCTTCTGCTTTTTCGTAGGTTTCTTTATCAATGATGGCAGGATAATAATCATCACCAAGATAACGTTCATTTCTTAGCATCCTTCCAGCAGTTCCATGATAAGCATCTATTCCAGCAGTCTTTGCTGCGACCGATAAGGAAAGGCCTGATAAGTAACCCTTATACAAATTCCTAACCTTTTCAGCTTTTTCTTCATCGATAACTGCTATTCCATTCTCTATCCTATAGCCATAAGGCGTATGTGCCACTTTTCTCACATCCTTTCCCTTAGTGTGATTCCACATTTCAGAACAAAACCTATCTCTACCCTTGAGTAAACTATAATTTTTTTTCAATATGATCATTGAAAATTTGCTCGTTAAAAGTGTTTATCATTTCAGCCTTATTTGTAAACTTTATTAAGTTACTGACTTCCTGCACCTTTGATAATTCTCCATTTAAAGCATGAATTAAAGCTTCTTTTTGCCCCCCCATATAATTATCTGCTTCCATTTGCAGTTCATTGTTTTCTCTGTTAAAAAGGGCAGGTTCTAGATAACCCTTTGCCATAAGCTTTACAAGCAGTTCTCTCTGTTCTGCATTTTTTTCAATTTGCTTCTCTAATTCCTGAATTCTTGAAAGGTTATCTGAGTTGCTCATTCCACGCAAAGCATCTAATAGTGGTTGTAGAATAAGTTTTCTACCGAAAATCAGCTTGTTAATCATAGTAACAAAGGCCGTCTTTATATCCTCATCTCGAATAAACTGCATGGAACATTCGGTTATCTGCTTTAAGTGTTTACTGCAACACCAGGCTACATATTTTCTTGTGCCGGATGAATGAATTCGTCTTTTAAAGGTGCTACCACATTCCGAGCAAATAATTTTTCCGGAGAAAGAATACCGGTTTTGGTACTTATCATTACGCTTTTCTATTCCCTTTTCTTTTGCCCTTTGATTTAAGGCAGCCTCTACTGCTTCAAACACTTCATGGCTGATAATTGCCTCATGGTGATTTTCTATTAAATATCTGTTTTTCTCACCATAATTGGTGCGCTTATTAAAACGGGAATCTGTATAGGTTTTTTTGCAGTATAACATCCCCCCCGGTATATTTCTCATTTTTTTAGAATTCCTCGAATTGTTGTAGCAGTCCAACGACCACCTCTTTTGGAGGGGGGGATACCCTTCTGATTAAGATCATCTGCTATTTTCTGTGTACCCTTGCCTGATAATACTTCTGCGAAAATATACTTCACAATTTCTGCTTGCTCAGGGTTTACCACCATTTGACCATCAATGTTGTCATAGCCATATGGTGGGTAAGAAATCTTAAAAGTTCCGTTCTGAAATCTCCTTTGAATTGCCCACTTGTTATTTTCCGAAATGGAGATTGACTCACTTTCTGCAAGCCCACTTAATATAGAAAGCATCAGCTCACTTTCCATTGATTGGGTATTGATATTCTCTTTCTCAAAGTAGATATAAATCCCAAGGTCCAACAGTTTACGAACCATCTCCAAACAATCCGTAGTGTTTCTCGCAAACCTACTAATGGACTTTGTAATAATTAAGTCAATCTTCTTGTTTTCACAATCTGACAGCATTCTTAGAAGTTCCGTTCGGTTTTCTTTTTGGTGCCACTAATTCCCTCATCATAATACAAGCCAACATACTCCCATTCTGGGTTTGCCTTTATGTAAGTCTCATAATGGGATTTTGTGCTTGTAGACTTACTAACTGTTCATCACTACCCGTAGAAACACGACAGTATGCGGCCACTCGTAGTTTAGGTTTGATAATCGATGCAACCTTATTTCCTTCTATTTTCGTTATCTTTTTCATCGCCTCACCTCCTTCTTGGTAGGTCACATATTACCTCTGAAGCCCTTATATATCAACGAATTCAGGGCATTATCTCTGCTAAAAAAGGAGAGAAAGTTTGGCGGTTGAGTACATCTATCTTGTTGAATTCTGCCTCCGTTATTAAACCTTTTTGAAGCATCTTTCTAAGTAATTTCTCTGCTTGAATATAATCAAACTCACGCTGTAGTTGCTCCTGTGACATTTTCTTTAATTCGATGCTTTTGTCTATAATCTCATCCGAGATCTTCATGACTTTTTTTATCCTCATTCTGATTCACTTAGAATCACCTCCTACCTAATAGCCGCGGGAACAGGTCGAAGTTGAGGATTTGTAATAATTAAATTAAATCAGAGCATAAAAAAAAGAGCCTGCAAGGGAATAACCCCCCACAGGCTATATACATCTAATAGTTAATTTTTTTAGGGAAACTCTGTGAAGCTAAAGCAAAAATGCTTTTTTTTACTCGCTCCCTTGATTAATCATACTTAATAAATGCATCCGTAAATCCTGCCTTTTTAGCTTTGGCAAGCTGTGCCTCAGCATTTTCTTTGACAGTGTATGCACCTATTTGTACACGGTAGTATTTCTTTTGCACTGGTTCTGCTGATTCTTCTTCGTTTAGAAGTTTCTTAACGTCTGCTCTAAAGGTATCCATGGTCTTGCCATGCTTGGGAAACCAGTGCATCACATCCGCATGGTTACTGGCTATACCCTGCTTATAACCTTCACTATGACAGAGGATATCCTTATCACTAAGTCCATAGAGTTTGCAAAGATATACACAAAGTTCCACTGCTTCCTTATAAACAGCAGAAAAATACGAGGCATCGGTTAGACCGTCCTCGCAAATTTCAAAACCTATATGCGTGTTATTCGCATCCCCCCCTCCAGCATGCCAACCACGATGATTCCAAGGCAATGTTTGGTATGTGGCAATGGAGCCATCTGCTAACTTACCAATAAAAGCATGGACACAAACTTGACGACCTCCGGGTTTATCCTGATTCCAATGATTGTTGTATTGGTTCTTTCCGAGCAAACCGTCATCTGGACCAACATATCTCTTCAACCACGGGTTGTTAGCCCCTGTTGAATGAACCATTATACCTTCGGTTTTATTGTTTGCCTGCTTTGTAGCAGGCATTATTCGTAAGTATTAGTTTGTATAATTTCATTATAATCACCTCAACATTTAATCATTTGGCTCAGGTGTAAGATGGACAGGGTACAGGTGATAGGTAAACTTTAAATCACAATAAGCATTTGATGATGTTCCATCACTTCCCATACAGATATACAGTCCATAACCGGCTGGAACTCTGGCCTGCCGCATTTGAATATGAATGTGCAAGGATTCTGCTGAAGTATTCGATCCGACAGGTGTACTCCGTTGAATTCTGGTGAACGTCTCCTCATCATTGGAAATATACAAGTCCAGTTCCTTTTCACTAGTATCCGATTGACGACAAAGAGTTATCAAATGGCAATCATAAGCCGTCGTATACAATTCTCCGCCCTGACCGCCAATAACCACACTATTAATAGGTAATATCGTGTGCAAAGGACCACGGACACTGTTTGCACCGCCTGAACCCGAGACATTACCCGACAAAATATATCTTGAATAGGCCGAACGGGTGAAGTCACTAATAATAGCCGTTGCTGTGGATGAGAGAGGTATTGAGGAAGTCACATTTTCTGCTCTTTCAAGTAGAAAAAGGTTCTCACCTGCCTCAACGGTAGTACTACCTATGGAAAACCTTTGACTTGTCCAGTAAGCTGTACAAATTGGATTTGGATTAGTCCCAATTCCATAGGCAATATTCATTTCGTCATCAATGCCCCCCCTTATAGCTCTAGCAAGTGTCTTAACTGTATTACGAAGGGTGTCTTGAATTAGAACCTGCACATTATTTGTAGCTGGACTGCCCAAAGCTGTAACGAAAGTATATGTTATCGTGCCAATTACTACATTGTTTCCATTTGCTATATTGCTAAATGTGATGGCTGCCCTCCGGCTAATCATATCCGGTGCACTAGCTGTTTCTATTGGATGTAAATGGTTGAGTAGAATACCTGTCCGCCTAATAGATTTTCGCGGGTATCCTCAACCAAATTGTGTGTTGTATTTAGCAAATCATAGTTGTTGTTTAATAGATTGTAAGTGAGGTTGAGCAGATTATTTATTTCATCAATATCCAGTTCAGCTAAAGCTGAAAGCACTTTATTTAACCATTCCTGTGCAGGAAGTTCTGGTGGTTCAACAATTCCATCCACAAGAGCATCCTCCACTATGGTTAGTATTCTTGCACTCTTTCCAACCACATCACCATAAGTAACCCTTATTTCAAGCCGACCAACACCAACAAATGATGTGTCCGTTGCATTGGGCTGCCATGTAAGGACACCATCAGCGTAGTTCGTGACTACCGGATATGCAACCCCATCAGCCTTTTGTAAATCGCATTTAAGGAGGCACTTGGGTAGTTATTTTCCAGTAGGCTTGATACATCAAACTCAATATTTCGGTAATTGTGTTCACCGCGTCGACCAATGAATACCGTTACCGCTTTTGTTAAGTCAATCATATTTCATCACCTGGCTTAGGAGGTTCCTCATCACGACCATGTAGTTGCTTAAGAACCGCCTTTAGTTTTTCTGGGATGGGTAGCCCAATATGACCTGCATTCTCCAAAATGGATACACCCTCGTTACTTAGATAGAAAAAGATTATCGCTGTTCGCAAAGCGCTGCCATCATATCCTGCACTCCCCCCCAAAATTTGTGTATCAAGAATATGAGCGATACCTACCATTACAAAGATGAGCACCTTTTTGAAAATTCCCTTGGCACCAATTTCGCTGGACAGCTTTTTATCTGTAATCGCACAAAGGACACCTGTCAGATAATCAATAGCTACAAAAGTGACCAGTGTATATAGAAATCCGTCAAACCCACCGAGAAACCATCCAAGAAAAGCACCAACAGCCGCAAAAGCTAACTGTATCCAATTCCAAATCTCTTTCACTGTAAACACCTCCATTACATTAATTTGTGTATTTAAAAAAGCACCCCTGTAAAATACAAGAGTGCTGTTGCCGTATCACGCACCTTACAGCATCAGTATAAGATCGTGGATTTGTTGCATCACATCCGCCTTTGGACGCCCTGATCCAATAGGAAGCCATGTCACAGGTGGTATATCAAATGCTGCAGAAGAGTCAAAACCATTAACCACTGTAATGATAGTATCAATAGCCTTTCGGATTTCAGTAATGTGAAATGGCCATTTTTTTAACTGTTGTTCTTCCCGCAATAATCTCTTCACTCCAAATTACAGGGGATAAGTTGTAATAACTTAGCACTATATTTAAAGCGGTTCGAAGCGTCTGAATATGTGCTGCCTTTACGACAGTCTCATTTGCAGTAATCGTTTCAAAAGGTGGCGGTAATATAGTAAATGTCCTGACAACTTCTGTGCTTGCCGACTCAATATCACTATCAAGACAGCGGAAGGTTACAGTATGGTTTCCTACTGCAAGCGGTTCCGCTTGGTACACCGTACTAACACCATTTCCCAGATAGCCACTCGTAGAAAATCTCTCAGGATTATCCACACTATTAACCCACTCACCTGAATCAATCTTTATTTCCACAATCTGTGTCTGACCGTCTGGTTCAGTGCCTGTAGTAATCATAAAGCGTGGTGTAGTGTTATAAGTAGACTTTCCGGTCATAGGACTGACGATGATCGGAGCAGCAGGCGGACTGTTTTTCTTTACCGTGTTACTAACCACATGGCTTGAAACTGCATCAAGTGTATCTGTTACGCTTATTCGATAGCGGGTATACATTCCAGGTACCGGGGGGGAAGCATTTACCTGATGGGTACCTGAAGTAGCACTTGAAATAATAGTAGTCAATGCTTCGTATACCGACCAATTTATACCGTCTGCTGATGTAGCTTGTTGAATAACATATTGCTTGATAGCACTGGTTCCCGGTATTGTTCCGCTCCACATAAGAGTTACTGTATTCGTCTCATATATTGAAGGAGTTGCAGTAAAAGAAGTAGGCGGAATGGGCAGTGTATTTCTGCGGACAGTGTTGCTAGATATAGTCCAGTCAGAATAAAAACTCTCTCCAGCCGTGCCACGTGTCCTAACTCTAAACCTACGGTAATAACCGCGAGTTGTCGGTGGGACAACAACTACGCTGCCAATTGTTGTTGAGGTAACCACTATTGTTAATGCTGTCCATGCTCCCCCCCATGTGCTGTTATCTGCCGAGTCACTATATTGAATTTCATAGGATGTGATGGTGTTGCCTGCTCCACTGGATGCACCACTCCATGAAAGAGTAACATTTCCTTCAGCTAAAGTTGAACTTACCGAGCAAGCAGTCGGTGCTCCACAAGCCGTGATATCACAGTAGATGCTATTACTGATTTTTTTTCCGAGGAGTAGACATCGAGATTATCTATCGTCCATACACCAAATTGAGTATATGTTCCTGGAACTCGTGACACGTTAGGGTTATAACTACCTCCACTAGCCGATAGGGCCAATATGGTTAGAACATTCCATGAACTCCATGTGCTGTTATCCGTAGATGTTCGACTAGCAATCTGGTATCCCTTGATTGCACTCGTACTTCCAGAAGCACCGCTCCAAGTAAGCGTGATTGTTTCATCACTATAATTGATTGGAGTAGCAGTCACTGTAGTTGGTGGGCTAGGAACTGTGTTTCTGCGAACAGAGTTCGACGATACCCTCCAGCCTGAATAATAACTTGCTCCTGCTGTCCCCCCCGAGTTCGCACCCGAAACCTACGATAATTACCCCCCCGTGTTGATGGTGGTGCAACTGACAAGCTGCCACTAGTGGCCGTGGTGGTTACTGTAGTTAGTGCTGTCCACGATCCCCCCCAATTCAAATTGTCAGCAGAATCACTATACTGTATCTCGTAGGAGGAGATGGCATTATTTGTACCACCGGAAGCACCACTCCATGATAATGTAACATTGTCCTCCGAGAGGGTTGCACTCAATGAACAGGATGTCGGAGCACTACAAGCTGTGGTTCTTATTGCCCAGTTAATGGTTAACACTATCTGGCTTAAATCATCTCTGGCTCGAAATCCCATATAGTTTAGTGTGCTGGAGCCAGCATCCATGAATAAACAATTACTAGCTCCACTACCGATGGAATCAATAAGTGCGGTGGAAATTGCGATATCCTTTGTACCCTGTCCGGCAGAAACAGTATAGCTATATCCAGAAGTAACTTTCGTAGGTCTACTCCCGGATATGCTGGTACCCGAACTAGGAGATGGCAAACCATATGCATTTCCAGCATATAGTGTTATCGTTCTAGCGGAACCCCCCCAATCACCTGCAGCTATCCTAACAAGACGAATACTGGCAGAGGTAGGATAATAGTTCGCATAGGTATTTCGAATACTTGTAAGGTCAAATAACATGGCACCAACATTCTCATAATTATTGGCTGGGGCATAAACCCCCCCTTGTCGAACGTAGTCGGTTACACCCGCAATCCAACTACCATTACGCCATGTACAAGCATTTATCGCTTGATAGGTTGCCATAGAAATTCACCTCACTCGTAAACCGCCGATACCAATGAGTTCACCAACCCACAAAGGCTGGTATTTAATCTGGTATCAGTAATGTTATTTGCTGCAATTGATGTAGCCGCAGCAGGTACAAGAACGTCTGCAATACCGAGTTCATATACATCGCTGGTTCTTGTTAAGTCTGGAGCCACTGGTGTAGCAGCTGGAGTCCCTGTAACAACTGCAAGCTGAATATTCCTGCTGATTTGGCTTAAGCGAACAACAATCCGGTCAATGCGTGGATTGCTACCGTGCGCTGTAGTGAGAGGCATATTTAACGCATCTGTATTCTCATATCTATATCCATTAATCCACGCACTTCCAGCCGCCACGCTTACTGCCAATCCCATCCCTGGTGATACCTGCAGATTTGTAGCTGTTTTATAAAATATCCCGTTTGAAACAAGACTTCCAAAGTATGCTGCAAAATCCGTGGCATCATAGACTCTATCTCCATCGGATGAATTAAAAAAATCCGCTTTTCTCCATACAAAAATTCCTCCTTCCTAGATGGTTTTCGTATACTCGATAACCACGTAGCCCGTATAATCTGTCCGGTCAATACCAGGTTCAACAACGACATTTGTTTTATCCACATAAAGACCGATTTGTGAAGCGAAGTTGTTATACCGTGCAAGCGGTAGTGGCAAGAAGTTGGTGCCATTTGTTGCAAAGCCAGATAAACTAACAACTGTACTTAGGTTTGCAATACCATGGGCTACGCTCCCAGGAGTAGCATTGGGAAGGGAGCCGAGGTTTACAACTTTTCGATATATTGGCTTACCATCTATCCATAGACGCCCTGTGTTTTGTTCTGTCATAGAGTAATCAGTAAACGCAGAGGAGATTTTAGTTGCTGTAATCGTTCGTTCTGCAATCTTGGCACCAGTGACCGCTCCATTTGTAATCCGTGCTGTAGTTATTGGATCGTTATTAATATTTAACCAGTTCGCTTCACCAGACGGATTGTTAAACACAAAAACAGATATCACATAAAACGTCATTGTATTGCGTGATATAAAAATCCCATTGCCCGTTGATATCCGTTTCCCGTGTTATCCCCGCTATGCTTTACCAAAAGACATGCCCGTCATCGCTTGGCTGATCACTGAATTTGTTGCCGCTCCACGAGGTGAAGTAAAAGGCATCTCCAGGACTCATATGGTGCAGGGCATACTGGCCGATCGATATAGTTCCTTCTCCAACAATTACCTCAAGTGAGGGCAGTTTCCCAAACAGATTGTTGATACTATCGGTAACAGTATCTCCTTGGATATTGGGGTCAAGGTCATGAATATCTCCAAGTGTTTCTGACACATTGCCTAACGCTTCTGCAATATCAGAGATGCCAGTTGGGGGGCAGATAATGCAGTTTTAATCTCACTCATATCAGAGCGAATTTTTTTGAGCTATTGTTAGCTCGCTCTTTCCGAATACTACACTGATGCTTTGACCGTCCGCGTCATATGTCTCCTCCACTTCAGCGATTCGTGTTGTCATAGATACACCCCCCCATGCTTTGGAAATAACCTTAACAACCTGCCCAAGGTCAAAGTCTACCTTATAAGTCAGGTTGCCATGTGGGTTAACTGATGTATCAAATGAATAACGTATTACTTGCTCATTTAGCTTACTCTGCCCACGAAAAATCAGCGTATTGATATAGTCCACTCCAAAATCTTCTGCCCGTAGGTCTTTAGCATCCACAAAATCTCATGTCGTGTTTCTCCAGATCCACTTGTAATTGCTACAAATGTCCGCTCTGCACCTTCACCCTCTCCACCTATAAGAGCAGTGTTAGCAAAATCTGCTGCACTTACTGTATAAACCTGCTCAGTTAGGTTCTCATACTCCTTAGAGAACACTGCCTGTGATTCAGTCCCCCCCTTATACAGCATTATTGTAAAAATCCCTGTTTCAGGAGTAAAAATAGTCTTGATACCAACCTCCGAAACTTCACATAGTTCCGTCACTGCGTCCATCAAGTTGCGGTACGAAATCTGGGTGCTAATGGGTATATCCAGACTTGGGGGATGAAAAGGATATACCGCTGATCTTTCTTGCTACATCAGAAGGATTGATAAGATTATTTTCTATAAGTTGCTCCACACAATCAGAAATGTCACCGGACAATTTCTCCGTTTGCCATACAATGCGTCTAGCAAGAAAGGACGTGGCAAAGCGACCACTTACTGTAATAAATTCCTGATCCGTCTGAGACAAGGAAAGATGCTCAATAATCCCAGCTTCTTCATCATCGTTCTTCCAAATGATATTTCCTTCTTTTAGAAGTTCGGCATTCTCTTGTGTGGCGATGGCTTTTAGTTCAAATGAACCACACTGAGAATAACGCCGTGTCCATCGAAGATATTCGAAAGATTCCACGATGCCCACAAGCTCCCGGTTTGTATTAAAGATATATAGTTCCATACTCACACCCCCCCAGAAATTGTGGACGAAAGTAAATACTGACCTCCAACAGTTCCATATTAACTGAAGCGTCATAGCGCAGTGTGTTAGTACCTGCAGCAAGCTGGAAAAACGTTGAATTGGTGTCCAATAGTGAAAAAAACATTTGTAACCGTTGACCCTACAACCTGGACCACACGCTTACCAGCGAAATGGGTATACACACGAAGTTCATCACCAGCACTCATTGTAGTGAGAAGCCGGATATATTCTCCCGTGTCTATGTTTAGTAGTTCAGGGTTGGTAACCGTACCCAGTGCTCGAAATACGATTTCGCATCCACAAGATACATCACCAATGTTTTCTACTGTGATGATTTGGTTCGGCTGACGCATTCCAAACTCCATACCACTTACTGGTATCTCCAGTTCAAACTCAAATAGAGGTATCCATGATGCCAGTTCCTCTCTCACCTCATCTAATGTTTCGAAGAAAGGGGGGGATGGACATAGTAAACTTACAAAGAAGTTTGGTATGCGTTGTCTAGTAGAAACAGTAAATCCTGCTTCCTCTACCACACAAGCAATTTGCCGTCCACGATATAAAAGAGTTCCTCGCATTTTTGGAGTAAATATCTTAAGAAATCTCTGTCTCCGTACATAAGCCTCGTCAAGAGAATCCGCTACGACCGTACCTTCTAGCGTGATATTACGCATATCCAGTGTGGAGGAAATATAAAAAGCACCGTCTTGATCCGGTGCCTTAAATGTATTAACGGTCTGGCGTATGTTGCCTGTTCCGTCTATCTTGGTAAGAAAATACGGGCGGCTTTGTTTTAGGGTGATACTCTCACCGCTTGAGTTAATATAAGTAAGTTCCACTGCCAACCCTCCTTTAATATTCTAATGCCAGTTTGCGAGACAGATTTTTGAATTCCCTGGCTAATTCTTTTTCAGATAGAGGCTTTGGTGACACAACAGAGATATTTTGAGTGATACTTGTACCATTGGTATTCCCTTGCCCAGATAAACCTCTGTAATTAAAATCAAAACTAGTTGGTACAGCATTTTGCATATCCCTTGAAACTGCTGTCATTGCATCCTCAAACCTACACCGATCCCTTCACCCATATTGTGGCCAATTCCAGCAAATAGCTTTGAAGGTGAACTGATGCCGAAGAAATTCTTAATCTTTGATACAACATTGCCGAAAAATCCAGAGATTTTACTCCATAGCCATGCACCTGCATCTGAAATACCTTGCCACAGACCTTTGATTAAGTTTCCACCTACTTTAGCCATCTGGCTTATATAACTTGTAAAAGCATTGACCAATCCTGAGATAATCTGAGGTACAGCCTTGACGATCTCTACGATTATCCTTGGAAGATTCGCAATTAATGCCACAAACAGCTGAACACCGGCCAAGATGATCTTGTCGATGTTACCTACAATAGCGTTTACCAAGGATGTTATTATTTTCGGAATAGCCCCCCCAACCACAGTAGTGATAATTTGCGGGAGTGCCTGTATGAGTGATATTAATAGACGTATGCCCGCATCTATAATCAATGGAATTGACCCAATAACAGCACTGATAATACTATCGATAATCTGCGGGATTGCTTCCACGATTGCAGTGATGATAGTAGGCAGTGCTGTAACCAGTGAAGTCAATAATTGAATACCTGCATCAATAATCTGTGGAATGGACTCCACTATAAAATCCACTATTGCTTTTATGATGACAGGTAAGGCAGATGTTAGTTGAGGTATTGCATCTACCAATCCCTGTGCTAATCCTATTATCAACTGCAAAGCGGCATCCAAAATAAGTGGTAGGTTGTCCATTAATCCTTGAACAATCTGCGTGACCGCCGAAACTGCTGCGGGTATGAGTTGTGGTAGAGCCATGCCAATACCCTCCACAAGTGCGGTTACCAGTTCTATTGCTGCATTTATGAGCAGTGGAAGATTATCAATCAACGCACCGACAATCGTCATTACTGCATCTACTGCCGCTGGAATCAGTTCAGGCAATAAGTTCAAGAGTGTCTCCAACACCTGCGTGAACAGGCTCGTGACAGTTTCCAATAACATCGGAAGCAGGTCACCTATTGCTGCTAAAATCGCATCGAACGCAGGCGGGAGTGCGGTTACGATGTTTTCTAAAACAGGCACGATATTTTTAACGACTGCACGGAATGCATCCACAAGATTTTCCGTCAAATTTGTCATGTCTGCATTAGCGTTACCGAGTCCTGCTGTAAAAGAGCCAAGTGCAGCTTGTAATAACCCAATAGAACCAGAAATGGTCTCAGTTGACTCTCTCGCAAAGTTTCCGGCATACTGCTGTGTGTTTTCAAAAAAACATCTGCATTGCGACTTCCGCTTTTTCCGCTTGTGTAGCGGTATTCCAAGTGAAATCTAGTCCCTTAGCAAGAGCATAAGCTTCGATGTTTGTAGCATTCATGGCAACACCTAAGTTATCCATCATGGTAAAGTTGCCTTTTGCCGCTCCCGTAACCGCTTCCATGGCAGCGGACATATCTATACCCATAACGGATGCCATATCTGCTGCACGTTGCATCGCTTTTTCTGTCAATTCAAGACTTTTTCGCTGTTCAATGCCAGAGCCTTGGAACAATGCACCCATTTTATTAGCCGTTGCCAGATACTCACTTTGGGAAATTCCGAGATTTCTATAGGCTTCTTCACCGGTCTTTTGAATTGAAGCAGCATACGCTCCAAAGACTGCTTCTGAGCCACCTAGGTTTTGCTCCAATTCCCCAAACTGGGTAACTACCTCTTTACCCAATTTTATAGCAGCAGCTCCAGCAGCAACTGCAACTGTGCCCATAGCCACACCGATGCCCTTGAGTATACCACCAAGCTTTTCAAATTTACCTCCAGAATCTTCCGCACTTTTGCCTGAGTTGTCCAAC